>Ga0265292_1001777_pt1 | contig 17421 bp, 10 predicted proteins | sample Munlanlewell296A_FD_189080 | JGI IMG/M metagenome (GOLD analysis project Ga0265292, IMG submission 189080) | Leachate microbial communities from a municipal landfill in Southern Ontario, Canada - Leachate well 296A | ecosystem: Engineered > Solid waste > Landfill > Unclassified | place: Canada... | reverse complement strand
CAGGGAAACGGAAGGCTCCCTCACTGGGAAGCATCCTTTAAGATAATTAATGGAGCCTTTGACAAGATAAAAGCCAAATATAAAAATATTGAAGTCGGTGCAGCATGCAGTCTGCTTCATTGGGATATGAAAAAAACATTGCACGATCTTCTCGATAAAGGGTGTGAAACTATAATACTTGCTTCACCTCTCGCGATTTACTCGCATTTTGAAGATTTTAATTCCACCTTCTACCATGCTTTCGAATATATAGAGGAATGGGAAAAAGAGCATAACAAGAAAGTAAAAATTATAATTGCACCGCAGATGGGTAATTTTCAGCCGGCACGTCAGGCATTCCTTGATATGCTTAAGGACAGGCTTGATGCCATACCTGAAGGCTCAAGCGTAATGGTTGCAGTTACATTCCACGGGATGCCGTGGGGTAAATTCCAATGGGAAGCATGGCTTGAGAACGCTCCAGTATATTCTGATCCGCTTTTTGAGTCTGTTAAGGAGATGGTGTCCAAGTATAAGTTCAGCAAAACGAAAGTCATCAGATGCCAGGATGAATTTGCTGACCCCTACTGGAACCCGAAGGGGAAATATACCGGTACGGAGCTGGATTTCTGGGGATCAGTTAAAGCGGGTTACATTTATGGTACGAACATGGCTTATTGGGATGCGATCAAAGAAGGCTATGATTATGCCATAGGACTTCCTATAGAATTCCATGCAGAAAACTCGGATACCCTGATGCACCATGCAATGAAGAACTATGAAAATTTTGATCAGTATAATATAGATGATCCCATTGATTACCCTGACTGGTCTGTTCCTTATGTGAGAGTAATGGAGCAGGGAAAGACAAAAGTAATATATAATGGTGTGCCGGTTGGCAAATATCAGCACCATATAATTGAAGCCCTCTATATGGCTCTTGATTCGGCGATAGCTAAGAGAAAGAGCTGATTTATCTAAGCCGCAGATTTCTGAAGCCGGAGTATATTGCTCCGGCTTTTTTTATTTATCATTCCTACATAAACTTATTCTACATTTCTAAGATGACTATTTTTGTTAACTGCCGCCAATTTTAAAATATAACTTGATTTTCTGTACTAAAATGTTTTTATTTAAATAAAAAATAATTATTATTTCATTTCATTGCTGAGATAATGTTGATATAGATGGCAAAAAAATATTCCGGATGTAAATGACGATGAGACTGTCACTGAAAACCCGAAGCTATCTAATATTCTTTCCCCTGGTTATTCTGATATTCATCCTTCTTCTGTTTGCTGTTTCCTTTTACGGAAGAATTGGAGGCGAAGTCAGAGACTTCCATCAGTCAGCAGAGGAACTTATACATGCCGAAAGATGCGCAGTTGTTTTTGAACTCTACATCTCAGAATATTCTCATTTTATATTAACAGGTCATGAAGAACACAGGCAGGAGATGGAGCATCTGCGGGATGAAGGTGGAAGCATAATGGATTTATGGAAACAACGAATTGATACTCATAGAAGAGAAGAGGATTATGATTATTTCAGCAATCCTTATATGCCGCTTGATGAAATTGAAAAAATGTACTCTTCCATTGAACAGGCCGGGAATAAATCCATAGCACTCTTTGAACAGGGGAAAAAGGATGATGCTATAAAAGCCTTCTACATGGAAACAGAACCCATTTATGATGTTCTTTCCTCTAAAATGAAGATGCTTGTTTCTGCACGTGAAGCAGTCTCTCTTGAAAGGTTAATTCATCTTGGAACCCTTGCTGACAACTATGGCAGACTCCTTTCACCTGCTTTGCGGCTGGAAATAAAAAATATGTATCCTGATTTATTGATGACCATACTTGCAGAAAGATTTCAGCGCGAGGTCATCGGAGAGGTAAAGAGTCTTTTTGATTTTATTGTCACTGGATCAACTGAAGATAAACTTGAGCTTAATGAATTCTCCGAGAGATGCAGCTCGATTATTGCAAGATGGAAGAAAATTGCAGCCTCTTTGAAAGATAAAAATGAGGTACTTTGCCGGCAGCAGATTGAACTTCTTTCAGAACTTGATAAAGAGTACAGCATTTTAACAGAGAGGAAACAGATAGTACTCTCACTTGCCATGGAAGGAAAAACCGGTGAAGCGTTAGAGTATCTCAAAAACAAAATAGAACCTCTTGCTTCTGCCTTCTCTAAGAAAATGGATATCCATATCATAAGTGAGGAAAAAGAGCTTGAGGATGAGATCGTTGCCATGAGCAGCAGTATCAGTAGAATAGAAACCGGGATAGGTGCTTTGGTTGTTATCATAATAACAATAGTTGTTTCGGTTTTTAGTCTATTAGTGAGACATATTATTTCGCCTGTATTAAAACTTAAGGAAGCGGCAATATTAATGGGGAAAGGGAATCTTTCGTCTCAAGTGAATATTGAAAGAAATGATGAGATAGGAGAACTGGCGATTGCATTTAACCAGATGTCTGCATCTCTTTCTGAAAAAACGGTTTCCAAGGAATATGTCGAGAATATAATCAGCTCTATGGCTGAAAGTCTTGTTGTAATATCAACTACCGGATTCATCACAACTGCCAATCCTGCGCTATACAGAATGCTTGGATATGAGGAAGGTGAACTTATAGGGAAAAAACTCAGCACCATTTTTTCTACGAAATTGCCTTTTAATGGAGCTGAAAGAAAAGATGATAGAACATACTGGATTATTCAAAATGAGGAAACTGCGTACCGTACTAAAGAAGGGAATAGTATTCCTGTTGCATTTTCTGCCTCCATAATGCGTGATACTGAAGGTAATCCATTAGCTATAATCTGCGTGGCGCAGGATATTACGAAGCAGAAAAAAGAGGTGGAGGAGCGTGAGAAGCTTATAACAGACCTGCAGGATGCAATCGCAAATATAAAAACATTGAGCGGGTTGATCCCGATTTGCGCTTCCTGCAAAAAGATTCGCGATGACAGCGGCTATTGGAACAAAGTGGAATCCTATATCTCAGAACACAGCGAGGCTGAATTTACTCACAGCATCTGTCCTGAATGCGCGGAAAAGCTTTACGGCTACGTTAAAAAATAAAAAAAAGGTTTATGACTTAGGTCATACCCGACTTTATATGTTAATTATATATTCAACCACAATGGCGGATGAGCGCTGAATAAAAAACCATACTCTTAAAGAGGAGAAATATTATGTTCTGTAACCAGTGCGAACAAGCGGCAAAAGGGACAGGTTGTACTGTCGCCGGTGTATGCGGAAAAGACCCTGATATCCAGTCATTGCAGGAGACTTTGCTTTATGGGCTAAAAGGTATTGCGGCATATGCATGGCACGCAAAGAAACTTGGCAAATCTGACCCTGAGGTGGATGCATTCATGCATGAAGCATTATTCACGACACTCACTAACGTGAACTTCGACCTTGAAGACCATCTCAATATGGTCCTCAAATGCGGGCAGATGAACCTTAAAACTATGGAGATGCTTGATAAAGCCCACTGCGAGCGTTTTGGCAATCCGACTCCGGTTGAAGTTGATACAGGTACAAAAGCAGGACGCGGAATACTTGTCACCGGTCATGACCTCCTTGATATCCAGGAGCTGTTGAAGCAGACAGAAGGGAAGGGGATCAATATATACACGCATACAGAAATGCTTCCGGCTCATGCTTATCCTGAGATCCGCAAGTATAAGCATCTAGTTGGCAACTACGGCGGAGCATGGCAGGACCAGCTTAAGGAATTCGACGCTTTCCCGGGTACGATACTTGCAACAACCAACTGCATCCAGGTCCCAAAAGAATCTTACAAAGACAGATTTTTCACTATGGGAGTTACATCCGCATCAAAAGAAGGCCATATTCAGGGGCATGATTTTTCAAAATTAATCGAAAGAACACTGAAGACACAGCCTCTTGCTGAAGCACCCGGAAAAAAGATAATGACCGGTTTTCATCATACCGCGATCCTCGGCATTGCGGACAAGGTAATCGGAGCTGTTAAGGCAGGGAAGATTAAGCATTTCTTCCTGATCGGAGGATGCGATGGTGCAAAACCTGGAAGAAATTATTACACGAAATTTGCGGAACAGGTTCCACAGGACTGCGTGATACTTACACTTGCCTGCGGGAAATACCGTTTCAACAAACAGGATTTTGGAACAATAGACGGGATACCGAGACTTCTCGATATAGGACAGTGCAACAACGCTTACAGCGCGATTCAGGTTGCCGTGGCACTTGCCGGCGCTTTCAACTGCGGTGTAAACGACCTTCCTCTGTCACTGATTCTGTCATGGTATGAGCAGAAGGCTGTTGCAATTCTTCTTACACTTCTTTCACTTAACATCAAGGGTATGAGACTTGGACCTACGCCTCCTGCATTCCTGACGCCTAACGTAGTTAAGGTCCTTCAGGACAAATTTGACTTAAAGCTTATTACAAGCCCGGAGGAAGATCTAAAGGCAATACTCAAGAAGTAAAAAATATGGGGACCCCCGGCCCTCATTTGTACCCAAAAAAAGGGAGTATCTGAGGGTGAACATGCCGGCGTCGTGAAGAAATAACGACGCCGGTTTTTTTTGTTTTTTCTTTACCTTGACAGTTCTTTTAATAACCATCTAAAATAAACAAATAATTTTATATGAACTTATAAAGTGGCCCGTAAAGTAAAAAAACTAAGAAGTGCTGTAAGGCGCGCACAATCACGCGTGGTTGTATGTGTGCTGCTTGCGTATGTTGTAATAATAGCCGTCCTTTTTTTTACAGGTGACAGCGGGTATCTCAAAATCAAAGAATTGGAAACAAAACGGGTTGAGCTTCAGTCAAAGATAGATGAATTAAGAAATGAAAATACCATTCTTACGAAGAAAATTGACAATGCAAAAAAGGATCCGTTCTGGACTGAAAAAGTAGTAAGAGAGGAACTTGATTTGGTGAAGGACGGTGAGATAGTTATCAAAATGAAGAGTACAGAGAAATGATGAAGCACAGACTTGTAGCCGTATTTGCGGTTTTGATCCTATTGATGGGTTCTGGTGCCTGCCGCAAGGAAAATAAATCCGCACTTTCTCCATCGCAGGAAGGAAAGGTCTATGAGCCTGAATATGGAGATACATTAATCGAAGGCTCAATAGGAGATGCCTCTACACTGCTTCCTCACATTGCCTCGGACAGTGCATCCCACGAGATTGCCGACCTGATATATAACGGACTTGTCAGATACAATAAGGACCTCATTATCGAAGGCGTACTTGCGGACTCATGGAAAGTTTCTGAAGATGGTCTTACTATCACATTCAATCTCAGAAAGAATGTTAAGTGGCATGACGGAGTTCCTTTCACTTCAAAAGACGTGATGTTCACTTATAAACTGATGATTGATCCGAAAACACCTACTGCCTACAGCGGTGATTTTCTCCGTGTCAAAAAAGCAGAAGCTCCTGATGACTATACCTTTAAAGTTACCTATGACAAGCCATTTGCTCCTGCCCTCATAACCTGGTCAACGTGGATACTACCGGCACACCTACTTGAGGGGAAAGATATAAGCAACGTTGAATTCGGACGCAATCCCGTAGGAACAGGACCATACAAATTTAAAGAATGGAAAACAGGAGAGAAGATAGTCATTGTCTCAAACAATGATTATTTTGAAGGAAGGCCTTATATAAGCCGTGTGATTTACAGGATAATCCCTGACAACCAGACAATGTTTCTTGAGCTTCAGGCAGGAGGTGTTGATGAGATGGGATTAACGCCGCTCCAGTATTCAAGGCAGACCGACACTCCACCGTTTAGAAATAACTTTCAAAAATTCCGGTATCCTTCTTTTGGATATACTTTTCTTGGTTTTAATCTGAAGGATGAAAAGTTCAAAGATAAGAAGATAAGGCATGCAATAAGTTATGCTGTAAATAAAAAAGAGATAATAGATGGTGTCAATCTGAGCTTGGCCACTGAATCTGTAGGTCCGTATCGCTCTGATATGTGGGCTAACAACCCAAATGTAAACAAATATCCGTATAATCCGGAAAAATCAAAGTTGCTCTTCGCTGAGGCCGGATGGAAGGACAGCGATGGCGACGGCCTCCTTGAAAAGAATGGGAAAAAATTTGAATTTACAATCATAACAAATCAGGGAAACTCAATGAGGGCGCGTACGGCAGAAATCATACAGAAAAATCTTAAGGATGTAGGGATCAATGTGAAGATAAGAATAGTGGAGTGGGCGGCATTCCTTAAAGATTTCATACACAAGAAAAATTTTGAGGCTATTATCCTCGGCTGGTCAATTCCCATAGAGCCTGACCTTTATGATGTTTGGCATTCGAGCAAAACAGGACCGGATGAACTGAATTTTATTTCTTTCAGCAATCCAGAGGTTGATAAACTGCTTGAAGCAGGAAGGTCTACTTTCAATCTGGAAGAAAGGAAAAAAGCTTACGGGCGGATACAGGAAATACTTGCAGATGAGCAGCCTTATGTTTTCTTATTCGTGCCAGACTCTCTTCCTGCAATAAGTGCGCGGTTCAAGAATATCAAACCGGAACCAGCCGGTATCAATTATAATTTTATTAAATGGTTCGTTCCTAAAGAACTTCAGAAATTTACTGAAATGACTCCCTGACTTATCCTCTCATTCACAAATGGGAACATATCTAATAAAACGATTTGGCGCCATGATTCCTTTGCTGTTCGGGATTACCCTCATCTCTTTCATCGTGATTCATCTTGCTCCGGGAGAACCCACAGACCTTGCAACAGAGTTTAATCCCAAGGCCTCTGTACAGGCAAAGCAGCAGTTAAGGGAGCTATACGGACTTAATAAGCCGCTTCATGTTCAATATTTTGACTGGCTGCAACGGGTAGTCAAGTTTGATTTTGGAAGGTCATTCTCCCCTGACAGAAGGCTTGTCATTGACAAGATAAACGAGAGGATATGGATAACGATAGGAATAAACACCATTTCCCTTTTTATAATTGTCCTCATAGCCATACCGCTGGGAGTCTTTTCTGCAACCTATCAGTATTCGATGTTTGATAAAATCTCCACTGTAATCGTGTTTCTCGGTTTTGCAGTGCCTACATTCTGGCTGGCGCTCCTTCTGATGATTTTATTCGGGGTGAATCTTGGGTGGCTTCCGATTTCCGGATTAAAATCGATTGATTACGATAACATGACTTTTATAGGAAAAATGCTGGACCTTGGCAGGCATATAGTCCTTCCGCTTTTTGTTTCAGTTTTTGGAGGGTTTGCAGGACTTTCAAGATATTCGCGTTCAAACATGCTCGAAGTCATAAGACAGGACTACATCACGACAGCCCGTTCAAAAGGCCTTGAGGAAAGAACGGTAATCGGAAAACATGCTTTACGAAATGCACTGCTTCCTGTAATCACAATACTTGGTTTCTCGCTTCCTGGATTGATAGGAGGGAGCGTTATATTCGAGACAATATTTGCTATTCCCGGTATGGGACAGCTTTTTTATATGGCGGTTATGTCGAGGGATTACCCGGTTATAATGGGAGAGCTGGTGATTGGGGCATTCCTCACGCTTGTGGGGAATCTCATAGCTGATATAAGCTATGCATTGGCAGATCCGAGAATAAGGCTTTAAAAAATGGGCGGCGAGAGTTTCGGAAAAATATTCTGGCGTAACTTTACAAAGAACAGGCTTGCACTGCTTGGGGCGGCAGTTGTGATAGTCCTGTTTATAGTTTCTATCTTTGCCTCCTATCTCTCATCTTATTCTCCTGATCAAATCGATGTGACACAGATATTGAATCCTCCTAGCAGGGCTCATATATTCGGTACAGACGAACTTGGGAGGGACGTTTTTACAAGAATCCTTTACGGTTCGAGAATATCCCTTAAAGTCGGTTTTGTGGCGGTAGGGATTGCAACATTGATAGGTGTTATTCTTGGAAGTATATCCGGGTTCTACGGAAAATGGGTTGACTCGCTTGTGATGAGAGTTGTTGACATCATGCTCTGTTTCCCGTCTTTTTTCCTCATACTTGCAGTGATATCGATCCTTGAACCGAGCATATACAACATAATGATAGTCATCGGAGTTACCGGGTGGATGGGTGTGGCAAGGCTTGTGAGGGCCGAGTTTTTAAGCCTCAAGGAAAGGGACTTTGTCGTGGCAGCAAGGGCGATAGGTGCGGGAAATCTTAGGGTTATGTTCAGCCATGTATTGCCAAATGCAATGGCTCCAGTGCTTGTGTCTGCGACGCTTGGAGTTGCAGCAGCAGTGCTGACAGAGTCTGCATTAAGCTTCCTTGGCATAGGCGTACAGCCTCCTACTCCAAGCTGGGGGAACATACTCACCGAAGGAAAAGACAATATCGAGATTGCCTGGTGGCTTTCATTGTTTCCTGGCTTTGCCATACTTATAACGGTTTTGTCGTACAATCTTCTTGGCGAGGGAATACGAGATTCGCTTGATCCGAGGCTTAATATTTAATAGTGATTTGGCTTGCCAGTCCCGCTTCGGCACTAAACAGCAGGTGCCTGCCGCGGAATCTGCCAAGCCAGTAAAATAGAGAATAGCAAAGGATTTATGGGAAAAATAAAATTGCCTGAAAGACTTCAGGGTACGGACGGTGTAAGAGGGTTGGTCCTTAGATCAGACTCAGTGCGGATTAAAAATTTATCTCCGGTTGAAGCCTATGTCGAGCATGGTGTAATCACAGAGGAGTTCTCCGAGCTTTATGGATATTGCCTTGGCAAATTTCTTTTAAACAGGAAATTTCTATTGAGCAATGATTCCATAGTCGTTGGCTGGGATCCTCGCGATAAAGAAGGAATGGTTGTAAAGCCGTTTATCAGCGGTCTTTCCCGCTCTCTCAAAAAAATAATCACCATAGGAATGGTCCCTACTCCTGCTGCGGTTATTTTTATGCAATACAATGGAGCAAAGGCTTCTGTCGTTTTAACTGCATCGCACAATCCTCCAGAGCAGAACGGCATAAAGATTTTTCTTGCTCCTCTTGGAATGAAGCTTCTCCCCTCTGATGAAGCTGAGTTCAGCAGGCTTATCTATAAAACAGATTATTCGAAGGTGAAGAAGATAAAACCATCAGGCGCGATAACAGACATGAGCAGGGAAGCGATTGCCTGCTTTAAGAGTTTTTTACTTTCACCTCAGAACAGCTGGATTGAATCGCCGTCATTAGTTTCTAAATATTCCATTTCCATAGATTCATCGAATGGCGCTTATTCCGGAATATCAGAAGAGGTCTTTAAAAGCGCAGGGTTTGGCAGAGTCACAGAAACTGCCGGAGACCTTTCTAAACCTGTAAACGAAGGGTGCGGAGTAACTGAGATTGAAAGAAAAAAAGAATGGCTGAAAGAGAGCGTCAGTGACGCGCCTGAGATTGTCCGCAGTATTTACAGCGAAGCTTACAAATTCAAGAAAGAGATAAAAAGCGGTAAGACTATCCTCTCCGGCGTGGTTTTTGATGGGGATGGGGACCGTTTTATGCGTCTTGATTATGATCCTGCCAATAGCTCAATCTTTTTGATGAGTGGTGATAAAAACGCGGCCCTGCTTTTCCGGTATCTTAGCAGCAGGTATTTCAGAGGTGCTAAAGGTAAACGTGATGCTCTTCCGGTTTTGAACACTATAGAGTCTGATGTCAGAATCACATCTTATGCTGAGACATTGGGATTTAAAAATACTGTTACAGGAATAGGTGATAAATGGATTTTGTTTTACAGCATTTGTCATTTTATTAAAGAAATATTAGATAATTGGAAAGCTCTTGGTCTTACGGGAAAAGAGAAAAAATATATTTCTGATTATCTTGTCAGTGTGAAGAACGGTAAAGGAATGAGCGCATTTCAACTTTCAGATGTTTTAAATAAAACCGGGGTTTTATTATCCGGCGAAAGAAATAAGGCACTTGCCGGACTTCTTTATGGAGAGAAGATAAGATTCGGATTGGCTTATGAAGAGAGCGGGCATGCAATAACAATGGGAGTGCTTAAGGCTTTAGATTCAGCTGTTCTTCCTGTGTTTACCGGAAACGGGATAAAGGCAGCGTTGAATTCATTTGCTTCAGATGTCGCAACAACTGCCGGAAAATCTCAGGAAAAAAGATACTCGATTCTCAGTCACCCATTTGAAGAGAGCTATAAAAAAACATTTTATGTTTATTATTCTGACCGCAAAAAGTTTACTCACGATAGCGGCTTAAGAATGAAGTTAAAGAGAGCAGCAAAAGCAGAGATTAAAAAACAGTTGGGCGTAAAATATAAACTAAGGGAAGAAAGAAAAGCTGAGGAACCGGACCTTATTTATTACACCCTCTCAGATGATAAGGGGAGGAATTGCGGCGCTCTTTATATAAGGAATTCAGGTACGGAAGAAAAAACCCAGATTACAGTTAAATGCGGTAAATCAATTTCCGGGAAGATGTGCGGCGCAGGAGAGAACATATCCCATATTGCAGGGATTTTACTTAAGTCATTGACTCAACCAAACGCCATTATACAGGGGAAGATCCTTAATATACTTTATTACGGCGAGCTATCTTTAAAGGAACTGAAAAACTCTATGAGTCCGGATGAGATCAGATATTTTCCACGGGTCCTTGATGATTCGGTAAAAAAGGAAGGATTCATTTCAATGGGTGCAGATGGTTCTGCTAAGCTTACGGAGAAGGGAAGAAGGTTTATTGAAGAGTCTAAACTAAAAACAAGAACAGCCTGTGTAATACTGGCAGCCGGGAAGGGGACGAGGATGAAATCCCCTCTCCCCAAAGTCCTTCATAAGCTGAATAGTAAACCATTGCTTTCATATTCTATAAAGCTTGCAAAAGATTGCGGCATAGACCCTGTTGTAGTGGTTGTAGGCTACAAGGCGGGTATGGTTAAAAAGGAGATCGGCTCAAATGGGATCAGCTACGCCATGCAAAGTGAACAGCTTGGCACAGGACATGCAGTCATGCAGGCTGAAAAGGTGCTTCAAAAGTTTGATGGCAATGTACTGATTCTCTACGGGGATGTTCCGCTTCTTAGTAAAAAAACAATAATGAACTTTTTGAATTCGCATCTTATCTCAGGAACCGAGCTCTCCATATTGACTGCTGATCTTGAAAACCCATTTGGTTATGGAAGGATTGTGAGGGACAGCAAAGGTGATTTCAGCAGGATTGTGGAAGAGAAGGACACAACGTCTTCACAGAAGAAAATAAAGGAGATAAACAGCGGTATATATTGCGTCAAGGCGGACACACTGTTCCATCTGCTTAAAAAACTTAACGATAATAATTCACAGCATGAATACTATCTCACGGACATAGCCGGGCTTTTAAAAAAGGGAGGGAAAAATGTAAACGTAGTAAAAACAAAAAACGCTTTTGAAATAGCCGGTATAAATTCAGTGGAAGAACTTAAAAGGATAGAAAAATTAAGCAAGGAGTAAAGAAAGGTCATGACTGCTATATTGCTTATTGACGGCTACAATTTGATTGGAGCCTTCGGTTCGCTTGACAGGGACAGTTTAGAAAGTCTGAGAAACGACATTATAAAAAAGCTGGCATCATACAAGAAAGTAAAAGGTTCAAATGTAGTAGTTGTTTTTGATGGAGAGAATTCCGGAGCTGACTCAGAGAGCAGGGACAGGATAAGCGGAATAGATCTTCTGTATTCAAGGCATGGTGAAAAAGCAGATGATGTTATAGTCCGCATGGCAGCTTCAGGTAAGGGCAAATATGTCATTGTCACGAGTGATAATGATCTTATTTCCCGTTGTTCCTCTTTAGGATGCACTGCCATAACTTCAGGGGAATTCATAGACAGGATGGAGCTTGCCGCGGCACTCGATAATGAATTTGAGGATTATGATGATGGAAGCATCTATGATACAAAGAGGATAACAAAGAAAAAAGGGAATGGAAATAAACTGCCAAAGAAGGAGAGGCAGAGGAAGGCGAAACTGGAAAAGTTTTAGTATAGTAAAATAGGGACAGCGCCCATTAATTTTGCAATTTTACATAAGTTAAAAATGGGCGCTGTCCCTATTTTACCATTTTATTCTATCCTACTAATCTGTTGACATAGAAGAGTAAATGGATATTTAGTATAGGCGGAGAGGGCAAGCAGCCGCTGCCGGTGTTAAAACCGGTGGAGGAAAGTCCGGGCTCCAAAGGGCAGGGTGCTTCGTAACGCGAAGTGGGGGCGACCCCGAGGAAAAGTGCCACAGAAAATATACCGCCGGGCGTAAGCACGGTAAGGGTGAAATGGCGAGGTAAGAGCTCACCGTGTTCCAGGCGACTGGAACAGCATGGCAAACCCCATCCGGAGAAAGGCCAAATAAGAAACAGCAAGGATTGCCCGTCCTTAAGCTTAAAGCTTTCTGTTTCGGGTAGGCCGCTAGAGCTCAATGGTGACATTGAGCCAAGATAGATGGCTGCAATATCAGGCGACTGGTATTACAGAACCCGGCTTATTCCCCTCTCCATTTTTTCTTAAAAGGGGACGCAACCCTTTATTTAGCCGAAGCCAGAAAAAAGGGTTGCGTCCCCTTATTTTAAAATTTCGCCGGTCTGCCTGCTCCAGAGGAGAAGATCAAGCTCATCCATGTCTATGCCAATCTCTTCAGAGAAGCGGCGCATCTTCTTTTCTATTTCAAGATAAGAAGGTTTATTGGCAGGCTTCTTCTCACCATTGATCACACCGAATTCCCTGAGACAGTTAAGTATGTGTTTATCCAGAATGGCATACCCGCTGAAACCGATGTTTCTTAAGAAATGGCTTGCCTCTTTGTAACCGATCCCCTTTATTCTTTTATTTGCGGCAAAAAAATCCCTCAGGTCTTCCCTGTCTTTTGATGATTTTAATATTTCTTTGAGGTTAAAGCTGAATTCTTCTTTAAGATATTCGCGCGTCTCGAAAATAAATTTCGGACGGATCCTCCAGAAGCGGTGTTTCCCTTTGATGTGATGACTTATATCTTCAGGGCTTCCGTTATAAAGAACGGGCTTTATCGCTTCTATTGAGCGCAACCCCATTTTTGCACTTGCATTGGCTGTCAATATGCAGAAGGCAAGCTCTTCGAAGATTTCCTTGTTAGAGGATTCTCCCCGTTTTTTAAACTCTGCAAGCCGTCCTTTTATTTCAAGCTTCTTTTGGCTGTAATCTTCCAAAAGGCTTCCATATACAGAACTATGTTTTTTTTCTTTTATTTTACTCAAATTTTCTTACTCAATGGCATTTTGAATATCCGCATGACCTGCATACAACGCAGCCGCTTTCCATCTCAAGGGAGCTTCCGCAGTCAGGGCAGGGGATATAACTCATCTGCATAGATGTCGAGTCTGATACTATAACAGCCTCAGCCATCTGAGCTGCCTGAGGTCCAGTAAGCAATTCTGCCTCTACTTGTTTTTCTTTTCCACTATGCGTTTCTTCCTGCTCTTTGGCCGGTTTTCTTCCATTTGATATTGATTGGTGTATCGCCCAGGCTATTGCATCAGGACATGAGAGGATTTTCTTCCCTCCGTTGGCTTCCCTGTTGTCGCTCCTTATGCAGGAAAGACATCTTATCCCTTTCATCTGTTCGATAATCTCATCGATATCGATGTTGGATCTCAGTGCAAGGGAAATAAGCCTGCTTGTTGCCTCTGACTGGCTCGGACATCCGCCGGCTCTGCCTGTGTTGGTGAAGACTTCACATATACCATTCTCGTCGGCATTCACAGTGACGTACAGATTGCCGCAGCCTATCTTGTTTTTTACTGTAAATCCTGATGTCATATGGGGGCGCGGTCTTGGTGCAAGTTCTTTTTTATTTGAAGAGCGTTCGCCAATGTTCAGCACCTGGGCATCGCGGCTTTCGTCGCGGTAAACTGTAACGCCCTTACAGCCTAACTTGTAAGCTGTGAGGTAGGCTTTCTCAATGTCCTGTTGTGTTGCGGCCTTCGGGAAATTCACGGTCTTTGAAACAGCATTATCCGTGTATTTCTGGAATCCGGCCTGCATCTTTATGTGCCACTCAGGCGTGATATCGTGTGCTGTCACATATATCTTCCTGATCTCTTCAGGTATGTCTTTTATGTTCCTGACAGTTCCTTCTTTTGCAATCTGCTCGATCAGTTCTTTGGAGTAAAATCCCATCTTCTTTGCAGCTTCTAAGAACATTGGATTCACTTCAACGAGTTTGTCATTGTCCATGACGTTTCTGTAATAGCAAATAGCAAAAAGAGGTTCTATACCGCTTGAACATTCGGCTATGATGCTTATCGTTCCTGTGGGAGCGATGGTGGTTAGAGTGGCATTCCTCAAAGGTATTCCTGATTCCTTGAATTTGCTCTTGTCATAATTTGGGAATGAGCCGCGCTCTACGGCAAGCCTTGTTGATGCCTTTAAGCTTTCATCTTTTATGAACTTCATTACATCTCTGCCGGTTTTTATCCCTGCATCGGAACTGTAGGGTATTCCGAGCTGAATCAGCATGTCGGCAAATCCCATGACTCCAAGCCCTATCTTTCTGTTACCTTTTGTTATCTCCTCGATTACTGAAAGAGGATATTTGTTGACATCTATGACATTATCAAGGAACCGTACGGCTGTCTGCACTGTCTCACTGAGCCTGCCGTAATCTATTGACGGCTCGCCTTTGGTGCTGGTTACGAATTTGGAAAGATTTATCGAGCCCAGGTTACATGATTCAAATGGAAGAAGAGGTTGTTCGCCGCATGGGTTTGTGCTCTCTATCTCGCCGAGTTCAGGGGTCGGGTTGTCCCTGTTGATCCTGTCTATGAATATTATCCCCGGCTCTCCATTCTTCCAGGCAAGGTTCACTATCATCTGAAAGACTTTCCTTGCATTAAGCGTTTTGACAGGTTTTCTGGAACGCGGATTTATAATGTCGTATTCCTCATCCATCTCTACTGCTTCCATAAACCTCTCTGTGACGGCAACTGATATATTAAAGTTATTAAGCCTGTTGTTGTCCTTCTTGCATGAAATGAAATCGAGAATATCAGGATGGTCAACTCGCAGTATCGCCATGTTGGCTCCGCGCCTTGTGCCCCCCTGTTTTATTGTTTCAGTTGCAACATTGAATACTTCCATAAATGATATTGGTCCGCTTGATATCCCGCTGGTTGATGCAACAACATCATTTGCAGGTCTTAATCTTGAAAAAGAAAAACCCGTTCCGCCGCCGGTCTTATGAATGATTGCAGTATTCTTTATTGTCTCGAATATTCCTTCCATTGAATCATCAATAGGAAGAACAAAGCAGGCTGAAAGCTGTCCAAGCTCCCTCCCTGCATTCATGAGGGTAGGGCTGTTGGGCATGAACTCTTTGTTGATCATCATGCTGTAAAAGCTCTCCGCAGTCTTCTCCACTTCCTTCTTGCTCTTGCCGTAAAGTTTCTCAGCCGCAGCTATGGTATTGGCGACCCTGCGGAACATGTCATCAGGTTCTTCGATTACCTCCCCGTCTGCGTTTTTCCTGAGATAACGGCGCTTGAGTACTGTCAAGGCATTCTCTGAGAACATACTGTTTCCCTCCCCCACTGCCGGTTTAAATATGAAATAAAATTGGATAACTACAATATATAGTGTCTGCTAATTATATACAGCACAATATGTCGGCTGTCAATTAATTAGTTGTTTTCCTCTATGAGATTATTTTCAGGGGCCATAAGGGCTTTTTGAAGCCTTGATAAAGCCCCTTTATTTGCTGCGCTGATAAGGTCAGGGCTGATACCGGCAGGGGGGAAGCTGCGAATATTTTCATTGATGGCCTCCCTGTTAAAGCCGTTATTTTCAGCAATCCCTTCACCGACTCCTTCAAAAAACGAGATGGCAGCATTATGCTCAGTAAAACCGCTGAAGAATTTTTCGTAATTTTCGCTGACAGTAAATGAAAAGATCTTCCCGAATCCATTGTAAAAATCCGGCCTGTTCATTTCAGGTATTGTTTCTGTTGCGAATTTTACAAGTGTTTTCATATTGCTTCTTTCGCCTGTATAGTATGAAAAACTCTCCCCCAGACCTTTGTAGAAATAATTTCTAAGTTCAGGAGATGCAGATGCAAGCTTTGTAGTTTCTTCTTCAACCTTAGACAAGAATACCCAGCCATAATTGAACCCAAGTCCTTCTGTGTATTCCTCTCTTGCATCCGGATTTAGATTTTCAGAAAGTTTTATTAAATAGTCAAGGCTATTAAATCCATATCTGAATGTAACGACCTGCCCAAGCCAGAAATAGTTATATCCTTTGTATGAAAGAGCGCTTGTAGGTGATTTAAAATTTAAAAATCCGGCATCATAATTAATGTTGAGCAGTACAGAAAGTGTGACCAGCATTATCCCTGCCCATTTTTTCCATTTTAATCTGTTTGCTATGAGGCTAGAAGCTGAGATTGCCATGGCAATGCTGAAGACATACATGATTGGCGCCATATATCTGAATCCGAAGTAGTCCTTATATCCATTGCCTATTTGAAATGATGTCAAGGAGTAGGTGAGTGCGAAAAAAGCAATGTAGAATATCAGAAAGAGCGCAATAACAGCTCCGGGGGCTGATAGCTTATCATTTACTCTGCTTTCAATCTTTTTCTCTTTAAGAAGTTTTAAGGCAATGGCAGCGAGTATCAGGATTGATATGAAATAAAGAAAAGCGGTTAATAACTGCGGTGAATGTATGTCTATTATGCTGTTGCTGCTGTAGCAGGGGGAAGAGGGGATGATATTTATAAAAAAATCCTTTAAGCGCTCTATTGATGATGTGCTCCCACTGCTTTCTGCCAATAGCTGGGAGATTGACTTTCCTTTGATCCTGAATCCGGCAAAGTCGTGCGTAAGATTAAAGTATATGCCGGGGAGGAAACCAACGAGAGCGCCTGACAGCAAAGGTAAGAGACTTTTCTTTAAGAACTTCCAATCCCGCCATTCATTAAATTTAATGACCAGAAGTGAAAAGAAGAGCGCAGCTAATTGCGGAGCAATTGAGTAGGAAAAAAATATCCCTGCGCCAATTATGAGCCCTGCGAAAAAGATAATCAAAGAAAAGCCGGAGCGATTTTTTTCTTTTTCGTATGCCGCGAGCAAAAGGGAAAGTGCCGCAGTTGTAAAGAGCAGGCTTTCAAAATGGTTCCCCCACGATGTAAGCGAGATTTTGAGCAGTCCCGGCGCTGGAAATATAGCGATGGCTGAAAAACATAAGGCGCAGGCTTTGCCGAAATATTTCAAAAGCAGAAAATACCAAAGTGTGAAAAGGAGAAGCGAGATGATGAACGTTACAAGCTTGAGCGAGAAATAGGATTCGCCAAAGAGCTGAAAAAAGGGAAGAGCAGCCATTCCCATGATAAGCGAGCCCCCTTCGTAATCAGTATAAAGATAATCAAAAAGAGGAAGTATCCTTCCGGTGATTAATTCCTTTGCTATTGCTCCGCGGTAGAGCTCTTCCG
>Ga0265292_1001776_pt1 | contig 17427 bp, 13 predicted proteins | sample Munlanlewell296A_FD_189080 | JGI IMG/M metagenome (GOLD analysis project Ga0265292, IMG submission 189080) | Leachate microbial communities from a municipal landfill in Southern Ontario, Canada - Leachate well 296A | ecosystem: Engineered > Solid waste > Landfill > Unclassified | place: Canada... | reverse complement strand
AGATGAGATCAAAAAACTTGATTTTGAGCAGGTAAGGGGAGAATTTGAATCAAACAGTGTTGTTGCCGCAATTCAGGAGCATATAAAACTAAAAACAGCTCTTGGAGATGAGTTGACAGAGCGGATGAGAAGGGTTAATTAGAGTCTGTCTATAATGTCAGATATTTCTTTGCAATTTAATTCTACTTTAACAGATTAAAAAAAGCCTTGAAAACATTGATTATTCAGATAATTTCGTTATTTTTCAATGCATCGAAAAACAGGCTTATCGTTCCCGAAAATGTTTAATACAACGTAAAAATAGGAAAAAATATGGAAAAACACTGACCTCCACCATTGAGAGGTTTAGTATACATCTTACTGATTATCAGTCTATTTTCAGAAGTAAGACAAAAGTATACTTTGATAAAGCGGAACTTTATACTCAAGGAATAATAAAAAGCCACATGCGCAACATCGAACGCATAAGTGAAGAATTAGGAGCCAATTATCACCAAATGCAACATTTTATTACAGAGTCCAATTGGGACGGACGGGAAGTGATAGATAAAGTTGCAAAAGATGTTAGCACATCCCTTCCGAAGCGCAAACTAACAGGCATGGTCATTGACGAAAGCGGTTGGGTCAAAAAAGGCGACAAAAGCGTTGGCGTTGGCCATCAATATTGTGGCAATGTTGGAAAAACGGCCAATAGTCAGGTTGCTGTATTTGCATGTTTAAGCAATGGCGATTTTGCCTCGATGATAGATGCGAGGCTGTACCTTCCCAAAGACTGGTGCGATGATCGCGACAGGTGCGAAGAAACAGGGATACCTGAAAATGAGAGGTTGTTTAAGACCAAACTTGAATTAGCAGGCGAAATCATTTGCCATCAGATAGCACAAGGCATATCATTTGATTTTGTTACAGCCGATGGTTATTACGGAAACGATGCCAGCTTTGCACGTTCAATAAATACAATGGGACTCTTATATATGTTGGATATTCATACCGATCAGACAATCTATCTGGAATATCCCGAATTAGTACTTCCCGAACGAAAAGGCACCAAGGGTCCAGAACCTAAAAAGCTCATAGCAATTATAGATAATACGACAGTAAGCAAGTACCTAAAAACATTGGGGAACAACGATTGGGAAACACTAACAGTGAGGAACACAACAAAAGGAAAGCTCAAAGGTGAGTATCACTTTGCCCAGGTATATATATGGGACAAGAAAATCAATGAAATTGAACCAAAGCTGCTTGTAATAAGGAAAACAAAGTCAAAGAAAAATGCCATTGAAATAAAATATTCGTTTACCAATGCCAACCTGGAACAGTACACACCTGAAGTATTGGCCTATATGCAAGCAGAACGGTTTTTTGTAGAACATTGTATAAAAGAATCAAAGCAAATATTGGGCTTAGACCAGTTTCAAACTCGCCTGTGGAACGCATGGGTACATCAGGGAGCATTAAATTTTATGGTTTCGTCGTTTATGCTCAAAGAGAAACTCTTTTGCTTCGAGGACTTACCCTTGCTATCAGCTCGAGACATAAAGGAGTATTTAACCTTTAAGCTCTACAAAAATATGACTGAAGAACAAATGATTAACAGAATATATAATTGGCACTTGATTAGACAAATTGATATAAATAACTCGTATTTAAGAGTTTAAATCTATTAAAGTAGAATTAAATATAAAAGAGTGATCAGAATAATTTAATAAAAGCTTTAGGAGCCTACGGATTAAACAGTTTAACCCGCGTCTGTCATCTGACTGTATTTTGAGAAAGTCTGCATTACTGAATCAACATAGGTTTTTGGAAGTCAACCATGAGAACGTTTTTAACTGAATACAAAATTTGCCAGATTATTTGAGATTGACCAGTTCCCAGCCTTCTTTGTTATTAGTGGAAAAGACAACTTACAGTTCAAACGAGTATCATCCAGTCCGGTAAATAAAACAGTTGGATTACGTTGTGATCAAAAGATTAACCTCATTGGCTATAAAACGTCAAAACTGTATCCAAAGGCGTTGCGCAGAGTAAAATTTTACGATGCTGAAAACCAACGAACAATTGTTTTCCTGACTAATAATTTTGAGGTTGATGCATTAACGATAGCAATGCTCTACAAAAGTCGATGGCAGATTGAGTTATTCAAATGGATTAAGCAACATCTGCGGATAAAAACCTTCTGGGGTACATCGCCGAATGCCGTCAAAACTTAAATTTGGATAGCTGTCTGCACTTACTTACTGATTGCTTATGCCAAAAAACAATTAAAAAGTGACCTTTCTTTGTACGAAATCATACAAATTTTAAGTGTTTCTGTATTTGATAAAACGCCAATAAATGAGCTACTTACAAACATTTCAAAGAACGATGAAATCAAAGATATCTATAATCAATTGAATTTGTCCGAGAATTGCCAGGGAAAAATCCATTACTGATCAGAATAAAAAATATTACTATATTTGCTTAATATTCTTTGCACCTGTTTAAAAATTTTATTTCCCCGGCAATTATGGACTACAAATTCATAAACCGTGAATACCTTGATTCTGTATCAGGAGGAGATCCTCTGCAAAAACTTAGTGAATATATTGACTGGAGTATATTTGAAGCTCCTTTAGATCAGGCCTTTAGAAATGAAACAAAAGATTTATTGAAAGGTGGACGACCTCCATTCAGTAAGCTGATATTGTTCAAAGCCCTCATCATACAAAGTTTGTATAACCTTTCAGATGATCAACTGGAATTTCAGATTGTTGATCGGGCAAGTTTCACTTACAATATCTGTCGCTGTGCACAATTAAAAATAGTTGTTAACATGGGATAGGTATGTCCAAGTGTAAAAATCTTCATGTTATAATGCATTGATTATTAGATATATATGGGGGTAAAAATTAGGTTTTTAGAAAATCATGTATTATATTTGCGCCAAACAACAGCACCAAAAAAATAGTTTTTAGAGGTGCCCGGAAGTATATGAATTTCGTGCTGTTCGGAGATTTTAAACATACAGATATGAGTAAGACAACATTCTTTGCATTAATGCTACTTGCAACAGCCGCATGGACGGGTTGCCAAAAAGAGAGCGAGCCCGACATCAGGGACGGTTTTGTGGCAACTTACAGCGTAACCGAAACATGGACAGAAAACAGCAAAACGTTAAGCAAGCCCGCTTTTACAATGTCTGTCGAAAAATCGTCGCAACACAACAATATGGTGTTACTCAATAATTTTGCCAATTATGGCGCAGGTATTACCGCCGAAGCCACCATAAGTGGAAATAAACTTACCATTCCCCAACAAACACTACCCAATTTAAAAGCAATAATCGGTTCGGGAACATTAACCGATATCACTTTGATTTTTACATATACTGAAAGCTATAACAGCATTTCAATCGACATTACCGCCACAGCAAAAAAGAAATAACATGAGGACCATATTACTATTTCTTATAGTTACCTGTTGCTCCAGATTGTTGGCGCAGCAGGTTGTTGCCACCGCCGGGAGCACCCTTGGCAACGCCAACGGTAGTATATCATACACCATTGGCGAGGGCGTTACACAAACTCTTACAAAAGGCGACAAAACCCTGACACAGGGATTTCACCAGACTATCGTGACGGTTAATGCGATAAGCGAACTGAAAGACCTGGAATTCTCTATTTCCGTTTTTCCAAATCCCACTTCCGATGTGTTAACACTCAAAGTAGATAAGGAAAACGTATGGGGATTTCAATACCTGTTATTCGACATGAACGGGAAACTGATATCCCGGAAGAATCTGGAAAGTGCTGAAACAAACGTGCCAGTTGATCAGTTAACCGAAGGCTTTTATATTATAAAGGTACAAGACGGTACGAAAGAATTAAAAATGTTCAAGATCATAAAGCAGTGAAAATGAAAAAATTATTCACATTTACAGCAGTCCTGTTAATAGCTGTTACACTCATGGGGCAGGCTCCTGCCAGTTTTAAGTACCAGGCTGTGCTGCGCGATGCTCGCGGAAACATTAAAGCAAATACTGCAACCCATATAATTTTCAACATTTTACAGGGAAGCGCTACTGGTACCGCTGTTTATTCCGAAACCCACAGCGTTACTACCGATGGCTACGGGCTTATTAATCTCGCATTAGGAAAGGGCACTGCTACCAATGGCGCCCTATCTGCCATTAATTGGGGTATAGGAACCTATTTCGTAAAAATATCAGTTGATGGTGTTGAAATGGGCACCGACCAATTATTAAGCGTTCCTTATGCTTTGCATGCCAAAACGGCTGAAATAATAACTGGTGGAATTTCCGAAGCTGACCCTATTTTTGTAGCATGGAATAAAAGCACAGGAATTAGTATACCCGCTTCACAAATCATTGATTTTCAAACAAAAGTAACTAATAATGCAGCTGTGTTAGCAAATACAGCAAAAAACAGTTATCCTTCTGCCGATGCCGCAAAACTTGCCGCAATTACGGGAAAAAACACTGGCGATCAGGATTTATCTGGCAAAGTTGACAAAGTAACAGGCAAAGGTTTATCAACAAACGATTATACTACAGCTGAAAAAACAAAACTTGCAACAATCACAGGCGATCAGGATTTGAGCGGCAAAGTTGACAAAGTTACTGGTAAAGGTTTGTCAACAAACGACTATACCACAGCTGAACAAACAAAACTTGCAGGTATTGCCACCGGAGCCGAAGTTAATGTAAATGCAGACTGGAGCGCCGTAAGCGGCGATGCACAGATATTGAATAAGCCAACCATAACAGGTACAAATACAGGCGACCAGGATTTGAGCGGCAAAGAAGATAAAACAAACAAGATTACCTCTATTTCAGGCACCTCAACAGACTTGCAATATCCGAGTGCTAAATTAATTTATGACCAATTAGCTTTAAAAGTTGATAAAGTAGCAGGAAAAGGTTTATCAACAAACGACTATACAACAGCTGAACAAACAAAAGTTTCAAATCTTTCAGGTACCAATACAGGAGATCAGACATTAGCAGGTTTAGGTGGAGTAGCAAGTAATACCACAATTACAGGAGCTACTAAAACAAAAATTACTTATGACGCAAAAGGATTAGTTACTGCTGGAGCTGACGCAACAACTGCTGATATTGCTGCTTCTACAAACAAGAATTATGTAACAGATGCACAACAAACAGTAATTAATAATACTTCAGGCACGAATACAGGCGATAACGCAACTAATACACAATATAGTGGATTAGTCAGCAATGCAACTCATACGGGTGATGTAACCGGCGCAACTGCCTTAACCATAACAGATAAGGCAGTCACATTAGCAAAGATGAATGACATGGCTACCGGGTCTCTAATCTATAGAAAAACAGCTTCCACAGGAGTACCAGAAGTACAACCGCTCGCTACACTTAAGACTGACTTAGGTCTGACTGGAACAAACTCTGGCGATCAAACATCTATTGTTGGTATAACTGGTACTATTGCCCAATTTAATACAGCAATTACTGACGGAGATTTAGCAACAGGAGGTGGAACAGCAACAGGAACAAACACAGGCGATAATGCTGTAAATACTACATATAGCGGATTAGTCAGCAATGTAACTCATACGGGTGATGTAACCGGCGCAACTGTCTTAACCATAACAGATAAGGCAGTCACATTAGCAAAGATGAATGACATGGCTACTGGGTCTCTAATCTATAGAAAAACAGCTTCCACAGGAGTACCAGAAGTACAACCGCTCGCTACACTTAAGACTGACTTAGGTCTGACTGGTACTAATTCAGGAGATCAGACATTAGCAGGTTTAGGTGGAGTAGCAAGTAATACCGCAATTACAGGAGCTACTAAAACAAAAATTACTTATGACGCAAAAGGATTAGTTACTGCTGGAGCTGACGCAACAACTGCTGATATTGCTGCTTCTACAAACAAGAATTATGTAACAGATGCACAACAAACAGTAATTAATAATACTTCAGGCACGAATACAGGCGATAACGCAACTAATACACAATATAGTGGATTAGTCAGCAATGCAACTCATACGGGTGATGTAACCGGCGCAACTGCCTTAACCATAACAGATAAGGCAGTCACATTAGCAAAGATGAATGACATGGCTACCGGGTCTCTAATCTATAGAAAAACAGCTTCCACAGGAGTACCAGAAGTACAACCGCTCGCTACACTTAAGACTGACTTAGGTCTGACTGGAACAAACTCTGGCGATCAAACATCTATTGTTGGTATAACTGGTACTATTGCCCAATTTAATACTGCAATTACTGACGGAGATTTAGCAACAGGAGGTGGAACAGCAACAGGAACAAACACAGGCGATAATGCTGTAAATACTACATATAGCGGATTAGTCAGCAATGCAACTCATACGGGTGATGTAACTGGGTCAGGTGCGTTAACCATAGCCAACAAAGTTACTATGATTGCCACCGCTCCCGTTTCGATTACTGGCAGCCCTACCGTTATTGCATCAAATCCAGTTGCTATTTCAATAACAGCAGCTACCACAAGTGCTGCCGGTAGTATGAGCGCTTCCGACAAAACCAAATTGGATGGTTATGCCAAACACACTATTGGCGAAGTTTACGGTGGCGGCATTGTGTTTTATGTATATGATGGCGGACAGCACGGATTAATAGCAGCCACAGTCGACCAAAGCACAGCAATTAGATGGTATGCAGGTACTTCTACATATACAATGGCTAAAGCTGTTGGAGTTGGCGCAGGTAAAGCAAACACAGCCATCATTATCGCCAATCAAGGAAATGGAGATGGCTCAACTTATGCTGCAAGAATTTGCAACGAATATTCAGTTACAGTTGGTGACGTTACTTATGGCGACTGGTATTTACCCTCAAAATTTGAGTTAAATTTATTGAACTTGCAAAAAACCGTGGTTGATACTGCTTACGACTGGTATTGGAGTTCTACTGAGGACTCTGATACCAACGCGTGGGCCCAGGGCTTATGGGGGGGCTCCATCCCGGAGTCCGCCTGGAAGGGCAACATAGCCACTTTCCATGTGCGTGCTGTTCGGGCTTTTTAACAATTTACCCTGTTAAATAATTTTAAATTTTCATGATGAACTTTTATTATATCTATGTTTTGCAAAGTGAAAAAGATGGTAAAAATTATACCGGTTATACACAAAATTTGAGCTTGCTCTTTAGGGCGCTCGAAATTATTTTTTGAAATGGCATTGTATTATGAGTTACCGGTTTACCCCGTAGGATAGATATTTATTTAAACAGCATAAATTAAGTTTGATAACTATCCAACGGGTGAACAGGGATATTTATAAGTTAGTTTTGAAAATTTTTGAGTGCACCAAAGATTTTTCGAAGGAGTATAATTAACAACAGTAGCTATCTGCCTGAATACATCAGATCGTAATACTTGCTATAATCACCCGACAATACCCTTTCGAGCCACTTCAGGTTTGTGAGATACCATTCAACGGTTTTTTCAAGACCATCAGCAAATTCAGGTATCGGAGACCATCCGAGCTCCTTCTGTAACTTCGAAGAGTCAATCGCATACCTCAGATCATGTCCGGGTCGGTCTTTAACGTAGGTTATCAGCTTTTCGGAGGTGCCTGCAGACCGGTTGAGTTTTTTGTCCATTATCCTGCAGAGAAGCAAAATAAGATCAATATTTTTCCATTCATTATTACCACCGATGTTATAAGTTTCCCCAACCTTGCCGTGGTGAAAGATAAGATCAATAGCCGAAGCATGATCTTTAACATACAGCCAGTCACGGATGTTCTCTCCTTTCCCGTACACCGGGATAGGTTTGTTGTTTTTAATATTGTTTATTGCAAGGGGGATAAGCTTTTCAGGGAACTGGTTGGGCCCGTAGTTATTTGAGCAGTTGGATATTACCACCGGAATTCCGAATGTATGGTTATAAGCTCTTACCATGTGGTCGGAACTTGCTTTTGATGCTGAATAAGGACTTTTTGGGTCGTATGCAGTTTGTTCTGTGAAGAGGCCTTCTTTTCCGAGTGACCCGTAAACCTCATCGGTCGAAATATGATAAAATAGTTTTCCTTCAGGTGCGTTTTTCCAGCTGTTAAGAGCTGCATTAAGAAGGTTAACAGTACCTACAATATTTGTAAAAACGAATTCATCGGGACCGGTTATGGAACGGTCTACATGCGATTCGGCAGCGAGGTGAATTATTCCGTCGAAGCAGTACTTTTTAAAAAGATCAAGAACAGATTGTTTATCAACGATATCAATCTTTTCGAAGAGGTAATTCTTCTTTGTATCAATGTCAGTCAGGTTTTCAAGGTTCCCGGCATACGTAAGTTTATCAGCATTAACAACAAGGTAACCGGGGTAGTTGTTAACGAATCTTCTTACAACATGAGAACCAATAAATCCTGCACCGCCGGTTATAAGAATAGTTTTCTTCATGATCATATCTTTTTATTCCTGATATTCTTTTCCCAATCCCAGGCTGTTTTCATAGCTTCATCGAGAGTACTTAACGTTTTCCAGCCCAGTTCTTTGTTTGCAAATGAAGGATCGGCCCATATCTTTTCAATATCTCCTGCTCTTCTTCCGGTTATTTTGTACTTCAGTTTAATCCCTGAAACACGTTCAAACGATTTTATCGCCTCGAGAACTGAAACTCCCTTGCCTGTTCCAAGGTTAAAGACTTCATAATTTGTCTTGTTTCTTCCTTCAATAAGCCTTTTTACAGCAACAACATGTGCTTTCGCGAGATCGACAACATGGAGGTAATCCCTTACGCATGAGCCGTCAGGGGTGTTATAATCATCTCCGAATACTTTGAGTTCATCTCTTAAGCCGGATGCAGTTTGTGTAATATATGGTACAAGATTTTCAGGAACTCCTCTTGGCAGTTCTCCTATGAGAGCTGAAGGATGAGCTCCGATCGGATTAAAGTACCTTAACGAAATTGCTTTGATATTTTTGTCTGAAACGGTTGTATCCCTGATAATTGCTTCGCCAATCTGTTTGGTATTTCCATAGGGAGAAGTTGCCGGTTGTAGCGGAGCATCTTCAGTCACCGGTAATTTTTCCGGTTGTCCGTAAACGGTGCAAGAAGATGAAAAGACCAGATCAGGAACGCTGAAGCGTTTCATCGCATCCAGTAGGTTGACCAACGATAAAAGATTATTCCGGTAATACTCCAAAGGTTTATTAACGGACTCCCCCACAGCTTTATAAGCAGCAAAGTGAATAACAGCTGCGATATCTTTATTCTTACTGAAGAACCCGTCAACTTTTTCCTTATCGCATAGGTCAAATACTTCCAGGACAGGCTTAACGCCTGTTATCTTATGAATCCTGTCAACAACCTCTGCTTCCGAGTTATACAGGTTATCGATTATTACAACTTCGGATCCCTTCTCAATAAGTTCTACCGATGTATGCGAACCGATATATCCGGTTCCTCCGGTTACCAGGATTTTCTTTTTCATTTAAAGGCTCCAGTAAGTATGATTTTTTATTCTTCCGCGCAGCACACCTTTTACATCAACTACAATACCATCTTTATTCAGTAAAGGAGTAAAAAATGATTCATCCAGTTTTAAATATTCTTTATGACTGACAGCCAGTATCACAGCATCGTATTTGCCTGATGGATGCTCTTTCAGGTCAATCCCGTATTCTTCTTTTACTTCATGTTTTCCGGCTCCGGGGTCAATAACCTCAACTGTTATTCCAAAGTCGTCCAGTTCGCCGATCACATCCACTACTTTTGAATTGCGAATGTCGGTAACATCTTCTTTAAATGTAATACCCATTATCAGAACACGGGCGCCCTTCAGACTTTTCCCTGACGCAATTATTTTCTTAACAGTCTGCTTCCCGATATATCTTCCCATACTGTCGTTGATGAACCTGCCAGAATCAACTATCTGAGGGTGATAGCCCAGGGCCTTTGCCTTGAATGAAAGATAATAAGGATCGACACCAATGCAATGACCTCCGACCAGACCCGGATAGAACTTAAGGAAATTCCATTTTGTTCCTGCTGCTTCAAGTACTTCAAATGTATTAACCCCCAGTCTGTTAAAAATTATTGACAGTTCATTCATAAAGGCGATGTTAATATCGCGCTGGGTGTTTTCAATGATCTTTGCTGCCTCTGCAACCTTTATGGAGCTTGCCCTGTGAACACCTGCCTTGATGATCAGTTCGTAAGTTTTTGCTATATTTTCAGCCGATTCTGCATCGCAGCCGCTTGTTACCTTTACAATTTTTGTCAGGGTATGATTAGTATCTCCCGGATTTATTCTTTCGGGCGAGAAACCAACCTTAAAGTCGGCACCGCATTTTAATCCTGAATATCTCTCCAGTACAGGAATACAATCGTCCTCGGTACACCCCGGGTAAACGGTTGATTCATAGACTACATAATCACCTTTTTTTAAAACTCTTCCTACTGTTTCGGATGCCTTAAGTATCGGTGTCAGATCGGGCAGGTTATGCCTGTTGGTAGGAGTGGGAACAGCGATAATATGAAATGAAGCATCTTTTAAATCAGCAGAATCACTCGTAAGAATTATATCAGTATCCTTAAACGCTTCAGAGGTGAGTTCATTACTGGGATCGATGCCCTTTCTCATCAATTCGACTCTGTCAGGTTTAATATCAAAGCCAATGACACTGATTTGTTTTGCGAACTCAAGTGCGATTGGCAGTCCAACATAACCAAGACCGATGACAGAAAGTTTTGTCTCCTTATTAATTAGCTTATTGTACATTATTATATTGTTTTTAATATTGGATGATAGTCTCCCTGAAGTCCGACAGGTTTTGAATTTCTTATTGTGTATGCAATTCCTACTGACTGACCTGCCTCTTTAAGCCCGAATCCCCTTCCGGCAATTATCTCTTTGTATGTCAGTGTATGCAGGTTGATAAACCCTTCGCTGAATTCAATCTCTTCTCCATCAACAGTGATTGACCTGAATGTTCTCTGACCGGTTTTCCTGACGGGATCAGGTATGTCATTATTATCGATGCTGAGGAACCATCTGACCCTGGCATTTTCAAGTTCGAGATATCCGGCAGCCTTATTGGGTTCAGAGAGATGAACAATATTTTTCTTTGTGTCGCCGAAGATCCAGCTCAGCATATCGAAAAAGTGAATTCCGATGTTTGTTGCCACACCGCCTGATTTCTGGATATCACCTTTCCATGATATTGAATACCAGTTTCCGCGGCTGGTGATGTATGACATGTCAACATCATATATCTTCCCTTTCGGGCCCTTACGGATCTTCTCCCGCAGTTCCATTATTTTGGGGTGAAGGCGAAGCTGAAGAACAGTATAGATTTTATGACCGGTCTCATTCTCAATCTCCTGCAGCGCTTCAATATTCCATGGATTGAGTACAATAGGCTTTTCGCAAATTGCTTCAGCCTGATGACGTAAGGCAAACCTGATATGAGAATCGTGAAGATAATTCGGAGAGCAGATACTTACATAATCAATTTTGGTCCCGGTTCGTTTTAGTTTATCAAAATGTCTGTCAAAACGTTCAAACTCAACAAAAAAATCACTCTCCGGGAAAAAATCATCAATTCGTCCGACGCTGTCAAACCTGTCGAGGCTGGCAAGGAGGTTATTGCCTGTTTCCTTAATTGCCTTGAGATGCCTGACAGCAATGTATCCGGCCACACCTATAATTCCGAAATTTTTTTGAGTTCCTGTCATTATCATATATTAAAAAGGCGCATAAAACTACTAAATTATTTTGGAAACTTTGCCATCTTCAAGCTTGTATCTCTCTCCGCTTTCAGGGCAGGTGGCCATCCCTGTGTTGTTAAAAATCAGTTTATGCCCGTATTCACTCATCCAGCCGGTTTGTCTGGCCGGATTTCCGACAACAAGGGCATAAGGTTTTACGTCTTTTGTAACAACAGCGCCTGCACCAATAAATGAATAAGTTCCGATTTTATTACCACACACAATTGTGGAATTTGCACCGATGGATGCTCCCTTTTCCACGATGGTGGTGTAGTAGCTGTCTTTGCGGATAATTGCGCTCCGTGGGTTAATGACGTTGGTAAAGACCATTGATGGTCCAAGGAATACATCATCTTCACAAGTGACGCCGGTATAGAGTGAGACATTATTCTGGACTTTGACATTCCTGCCGAGTTTTACCCCGGGTGAGATGACAACATTCTGGCCGATATTGCAGTTTTCACCGATTTCAGAACCGGTCATAACATGGCTGAAGTGCCAGATTTTTGTTCCTTTTCCGATTTTGCAGCTATCATCTATGACAGCAGTTTCGTGAGCAAAATATTCCTTCTCCATAATTGTTATTTACCGAAGAATGTTAAAATGTTAAGTATAATATAATCAATCTGTTCCTGTTCCATGTCGGGATACATTGGCAAAGACAGAACCTCTTTGCAAAGGGCCGTTGTAACCGGGAATTCATTCTCCCTGTATCCTAAGTATCTGTAAGCTTCCTGCATATGAAGTGGCACCGGGTAATAAACCATTGACGGTATTTTTTTTGATTCGAGGAACTTCTTAAGATCATCTCTTTTACCATTCTTCACCCTGATCGTATATTGATGAAAAATGTGGGACGAATAGCTGACTCTTTCCGGAACTGATAATGAATGACATTTTGCAAATGCTTCATCATAAAGATCAGCAACCACTCTTCTTGCTGAATTGAAATGAGATAGATACTTAAGTTTGATCCTTAAGATTGCCGCCTGAATTGAATCCAGCCTTGAATTGATGCCGATATCATCGTGGTGATATCTGACTTTCATACCATGGTTGGCTATGCTTCTCAGCTTTTCTGCATGAGCATCATCGTTGGTATAGAGGGCGCCTCCGTCACCATAACATCCAAGATTTTTGGATGGGAAAAAAGAAGTTGTGCCGATATGTCCGATTGTCCCGGCTTTTTTTGTGGTGCCATCGCGGAAAAAATAATCAGCACCAGTGGCTTGTGCGGCATCCTCTATTATATAAAGGTTATACTTTTTTGCAATTTCCATAAGACTCTCCATATAGGCACACTGGCCAAAAAGATGAACAGGGACAATTGCTTTTGTCTTTGGCGTAATGGCTTTTCTGACCGCTTCAACGGAAATGTTGAAACTTCCGGGGTCGGGATCAACAATAACGAGCTTAAGGCCAAGCAGTGCAACAACCTCAACTGTTGCAATAAATGTGAAATTTGTGGTAATAACTTCATCTCCGGGTTTAAGGGCAAGAGCCATCATCGCCAGTTGAAGGGCATCTGTTCCATTTGCGCATGAAACCACATGTTTTACTCCCATATATTCCTGAAGCTCTTCCTCAAATAACTTAACATCAGGACCTTTAATAAAAGCAGTTGATTCCAGTACCGATTTTATAGCGATATCTATTTCTGCCCCGATTTTCTCGTACTGAGCCTTCAGGTCAACCATCTGGATCTCTCTCATATAAGGTTTAAATTTGGAAATACGAAGATAATATTTTTTTGTCAAGACTATTTTTCTTATTTTTGTATGAACAATAGAAATATTAAAGTGGATATTACTGCTTTTATACGGGAATTATTATTCGGACACGATTGTGTTATCATTCCGGGATTTGGTGGTTTCATAGGAAACTATACCCCGGCACATATTGATAAGAGTACCGGAACATTTTATCCACCTGTCAAGCAGATATCATTCAACAGGAACCTGAATCATAATGATGGTCTTTTGGTAGGGAGGATTTCCGGATCCTCAAACATCAACTATGGGGATGCCAGAAATCTGGTTGAGGAGTTTGTCGGAGAGTTGTGTAGAAAACTTGAAAGAGGCGAAAAGGTAGTTTTCGATAATATCGGAAGTTTCGTCAATAACCAGGAAGGCAACGTTCAGTTTGAACCCGACAGGAACGCAAACTATCATCTGGATTCTTACGGACTTGAGTCATTTCAATGTTTGCCTCTGGAAGGATATGATGTAAGAAAACGTATCATCAGGCATGTCGGGAAAGATTCTGTAAAGCAGACTTCCATTAGAAAGATTCTTTGGAGGGCAGCTGTTATCATTCCTCTTCTTTCCGTTCTGGTTGCAGTGTCCCTGAAAACAGACCTTTTTAAAACGAAGATAGAAACAACATCAATGAATCCCCTGGTAGCAGCTGAGTTTGAACACAATAAGAAGGCTGTTGATGAGGGTATTAAAGATGAGTCAGCGAATATTGAAGAGAACATAAAGCCAATATCCGAAATACCGGCAGCACCAGAAGTCGTTGTGCCTGTTGCGGCTGATGTGAATGCATATTATCTTATCACCGGGAGCTTCAAATCAGAAAAAAATGCAGTTTCTCAGGAAAATATGCTGAAAGCAGAAGGCTTTACACCTGAGATTGTGGCTGCTCCAAATGGTTTTTACAGGGTTAGTGCAATGATGTGTACCGATCTGAATACAGCATTAACCAAAAAAGACAGCATCTCGAAAAAATTCCCCGGAACCTGGGTTTCAAGAAAGAGATAGCTATTTTATCATACTCCCGTTACTCACTTTATCGGCAGGAGTAACCATCACTAGTTTTCCGTCTTTATCCTCTGCCATAAGGATCATACCTTTCGACTCAATTCCTTTAATCTTCCGGGGCTCAAGATTGGCTACAATTGATATCTGTTTGCCGATAATAGCTTCCGGTTCATAGTACTCTGCAATACCTGATACTATTGTGCGGATATCGAGGCCTGTGTCAATTTTGAGTTTAAGTAACCTGGTAGTCTTCGGAACTTTTTCGGCTTCGAGTATCGTAGCTGTTCTGATATCTATTTTTGTGAAATCATCAAAAGTTATGACATCTTTTCCGGGAGCTGTTTTTGCTCCTTCTGCTTCATTTGCTTTTTTTGTTGCCATAAGCTTATCTATCTGCTTAGTGATATCTTCATCTTCAATTTTTTCAAAGAGTAATCCGGGTTTATTAATAACGTGACCTGTAATCAGGAGGTCAGTTTTACCGGCTTCGCTCCATTTCAACTCATTGAAATTGATCCAGCCGCGTAATTTTTCCATCGAGAAAGGCAGAAATGGTTCACAAATAATTGTCAGGTTTGCAGTTATCTGCAGGGCAATATTCATTATTGTTTTTACCCTTTCCGGATCGGTTTTAATTACCTTCCATGGTTCAGCATCGGCAAGGTATTTATTGCCAAGCCTTGCAAGATTCATTGCCTCTTTCAGTGCTTCACGGAATCTGAATGCCTCCAGGCTGGATTCCACATTTTCCCTGATCCGGGCAATTTCTTTCAAGACAGCATCATCATTTGAATCAGTTTTTCCTCTCGCGGGTACTTTTCCGTCATAATAATTATTGGTAAGCACAAGAGCCCTGTTAACAAAGTTCCCGAGAATTGCAACCAGTTCGTTGTTGTTGCGTGCCTGAAAATCTTTCCAGGTGAAATCATTATCTTTTGTCTCGGGTGCGTTGGCACAAAGGGAATATCTCAGAACATCCTGTTTCCCGGGAAAATCTTCAAGGTATTCGTGAAGCCACACAGCCCAGTTTCTTGACGTTGATATCTTGTCGTTTTCGAGATTCAGAAATTCATTGGCAGGAACATTTTCAGGAAGAATGAAGGTTCCCTCAGCATTAAGCATGGCAGGGAATATAATACAATGGAATACAATATTATCTTTCCCTATGAAGTGAACCATCTTCGTCTCTTTATCCTTCCAGTATTTTTCCCAGTCGGGAGTAAGTTCTTTTGTAGCAGAGATATAACCTATAGGGGCATCGAACCACACATAGAGAACTTTACCTTTTGCACCCTCAACAGGTACCGGCACTCCCCAGTCGAGATCACGGCTTACAGCCCTGGGCTGCAAACCCTGATCGAGCCACGATTTACACTGTCCGTAAACATTAACTTTCCATTCCTTATGATCTTCGAGAATCCATTTTTTAAGCCATGGTTCATATTTGTCGAGTGGCAGATACCAATGCAAAGTTTCGCGTAACACCGGTTTACTGCCGCTGACAGTTGAGTGCGGATTGATAAGTTCATTGGGGCTTAGCGATGTTCCGCATTTTTCACACTGGTCGCCATAGGCATTCTCATTTCCGCAATGAGGACATGTCCCCATAATATACCTGTCGGCAAGAAAGCAGCCTGCCTCTTCATCAAAATACAGTTCAGAAGATTTTTCAATGAATTCACCTTTATTATAAAGTGTCCTGAAAAAATCGGATGCAGTTTCGTAATGTACTTTATTTGATGTCCGTGAATAGATGTCGAAAGCAATTCCAAAATCCTCAAATGCCTTTTTATTTATCGTGTGATATCTGTCAACAATCTCCTGCGGGCTTACACCTTCTTTGCGGGCTTTCAGAGTAATCGGAACGCCATGTTCATCGGATCCGCATACTGATATCACGTCCACTCCCTTCATTCTCAAGTACCTGGTATAAATATCGGAAGGTATATAAACTCCTGCAAGATGGCCGATATGTATCGGGCCGTTAGCATAGGGAAGTGCTGAAGTGACAAGATATCTTTTAAAATTCTTCATGATATTGAAAATGAATAATAAGCAATTTTAGTACTGCACAAATATAATAATTTGTAACTTCAGGCACTCCAAACTTTAGCTCACTTTAAGTACTTATTTTTATGTCTGCAAATAAAATACAACCTGAATATCTTAAACCCGGAGATGAGGTGGCAATAATATCTCCTTCATTTTGCATTGAAGAAAAGAAACTGGTTGATGCTGTTACTTTTCTTGAAAAATGGGGATTGAGAGTACGTGTCGGCAAAAATGCCATGAAATGTAACGGCCCTTTTGCCGGAAATGATGAAGATCGCTTATCCGATCTTCAGGAGATGACTAATGACCCTGAAATTAAGGCTGTTATCTGCTCAAGAGGGGGCTATGGTGTTTCAAAAATTATAAGCAAAGTTGATTTCTCTGCCTTGATGGAAAACCCAAAATGGTACGTTGGATTCAGCGATATAACCGTTTTACACATGTGGTTAAGTGAAGTTTGCGGAATTATGTCGGTGCATGGTGACATGCCTCTTAACTTTTTTAATCCTGAAAAGGCACGGAGTACTTTCAGATCACTGCAGAAGGCATTATTCGGTGATATTCAGCCAATTGAATGGAAAGGCACCTTTTTTAAGGGTCTGAATGTGGCCGGTGAAATGACAGGAGGAAATCTTTCTCTTATCTATAGTCTGACAGGAACACCGGCAGAGCCGGTAACAAAGGGAAAGATATTGTTTATTGAGGAGGTGGGAGAGTATTACTATCACATCGACAGAATGATGACCTCGCTTAAGCTTGCAGGGAAACTGGAAGGATTATCTGCACTGGTGGTTGGTGGGATGAATAAAATTGAGGAGGCAAAGATTCACTGGGGGAGGAGTATTGAAGAGACTATTTTTGGA
>Ga0265292_1001775_pt1 | contig 17430 bp, 15 predicted proteins | sample Munlanlewell296A_FD_189080 | JGI IMG/M metagenome (GOLD analysis project Ga0265292, IMG submission 189080) | Leachate microbial communities from a municipal landfill in Southern Ontario, Canada - Leachate well 296A | ecosystem: Engineered > Solid waste > Landfill > Unclassified | place: Canada... | reverse complement strand
CGAGGCCCTGGCCACCGACTTCGGCAACCGCTACGCGGAGGGCTGGGTCGGTGAGCGCGTCTACGCCGGCTGCGAGTACATCGACCGCGTCGAGTCTATCTGCATAGACCTCCTGAAGAGGCTCTTCGGGGCAGAGTTCGTCGACCCCCGCCCCATATCGGGGGTCGTCTCGAACCTCGTCGTCTACACCGCCTTCACGGAGCCCGGGGACACCATCATGGCGCTCCCCATCACATGCGGGGGCCACATCACATACGGGCGCAAGAACCTAGGCGGCACCGCCGGCGCCGTCACCGGCCTCGAAGTCGAGTACCTACCACTAGACTACGAAGAGCTGAACATCGACGTCGACAAGACGGCGCAGAGGCTCGTAAAGCTCGTCGAGGAGGGCAAGGCGCCCAAGCTCGTCATATTCGGCGGCAGCGTCTTCCCCTTCCCCCACCCCGTCGAGGAGCTCGCGGGCGTCTTCCACGACGCCGGCGCCATGATCCACTACGACAGCGCACACGTCAGCGGCCTAATCGCGGGGAAGAGGTTCCAGGACCCCCTCAGGGAGGGCGCCGACACCGTCACGGTCAGCACCCACAAGACCTTCTTCGGCCCCCAGCACGGCACCGTGCTCAGCTGGGACAGGTACGCCGAGCCCATCAAGAAGGCGACGCTCCCCGGCCTCGTCAGCAACCACCACCTCCACGCCCTCGCCGGCGTAGCCATCGCCTCCGCAGAGATGCTCCAGTTCGGCGAAGCATACGCAACACAGGTAATCAGGAACAGCAAGGCGCTCGGGCAGGCCCTCTACGAGGGCGGCTTCAAGGTGCTCGCCGAGCACAAGGGCTTCACGGAGAGCCACATGCTCCTCATCGACATAACCAAGTACGGCGACGGCGGCACCGTCGAAAAGCAGCTGGAGAGGGCGGGGATAATCATCAACCGCAACCTGCTGCCCTGGGACGTGAAGGAGGGGCGCCACTACATGAACCCCGGGGGCATACGCCTCGGCACCGCCGAGCTCACACGCCTCGGCATGAAGGAGGCCGAGATGGTGGAGGTCGCCGAGCTCATGAAGCGCGTGGTCGTCGACGGTGAGGACCCCAAGAAGGTCGGCGCGGACGCCGCCGAGCTACGCTCGGGCTTCGAGAGGGTCCAGTACTGCTTCGAGAACGCCACGAAGGCGTACGAGTACGTCAAGATCAGGTAGCCTCCCCACCCCCGGGCATAGTTTCTTAACGCCCGGTCCCGATACTCTAACCCGTTCTAAAAAAGGAGAAGTATCCATGGATGAAACTGTCGTCAGGAGGCTCGTCGACGCGAGCGGCTGCTCCGCCTTCGTCGTCTTCGGAGCGGACAACTTCCGCTACCTCACGGGCGCGACGCTGCCCTTCGCCGAGAACTACCCGGAGAGGCAGGCCGCGGCCATAGTGCCCTCCGAGGGGGACACCTGCGCCGTCGTCACACCCGCCGACTGGCTCCAGGCAGTCAAGGATCAGGGCTGGATGGAGGCGGCCGTCGCCTACGACGAGAACGACGGGCCGCACCCCGCCGCGTTCGTGAAGACCCTCGCAAAGACGCTGACGGGGATGGGGCTCGCCAAGGCGAAGCTCGGCTTCGACGAGACGCGGGCCACCGCGGGACTGGTCGAGGCGGTGAAGGCCGCGACGAAGGCCGAGCTGGTCCCCGTCGACGGCGTGCTGAGCGAGGCGAGGGCCGTCAAGAACCCCGCCGAGGTCGCCCTCATAGAGAAGAGCTGCGAGTTCGCCGACCGCGGCATAATACACGCACTCAACCACCTGGAGGGGACGCTCTGGGGCCCCGGCTACACGGTCCCCGAGCTCGTCGAGCGCGTGAGGGTGCACGCATTCGAGAGCGGCGCCAGCGGCGTAGGCCACATGGCGACAACCGTCGGCGACGACACGCGCCTCTGGTACGCCCCCCACCGCGGCGACGTCCACGAGGGCCAGCTCATCCGCAACGACATAACCGCCCACAGCATGGGGTACTGGTGCAGCATCAGCAGGATGGCCTACACCGGCTACGCGCCCCCCGAGGTCGAGGACGCCTACGCGGAGAACCAGGAGCTCAAGCTCGCCGCGGTCGCCATGCTAAAGCCGGGGACGAGGTGCGACAAGGTCTACGCCAAGGTCAAGTCCGAGGCCGAGAAGATCGGCGCCAGGCTCATCGGCCCCATGGTCGGCCACGGCGTCGGCTGCAGCCACTTCGAGGCCCCCTACCTCGTCGAGGGCTACCCAGACGAGCTCAAGGTGGGCAACGTCATCGCCCTCGGCGTCGCCACGCTCGGCCCCCGCAGGGAGATAATCGTCGACCGCGACGTCTACGAGGTCACCCACGAGGGAGCCAGGAAGCTCAGCTGGTACAGATGCTGGGACCGGATATACGAGGTGACGGGCTTCAGGGCCGTCCACTGAGGAGGATGAATGACATGGAACTCTACGATAAGATAGTCGCGGCGGTCAAGGGCTCGACCTTCGACGCGGTCCTCGTCACGGGCGCGGACAACTTCGCCTACATGGCGGGGGCGGCACTGCCCTTCCTCGCCCTCTACCCCGAGTCACCCGTCGCCGTCGTCTGGCCGCGCAGGGGCGACCCCACGGTCATCGCCCCCGAGGAGTGGGAGGAGACCGTCGTGACCCTCAGCAGCGTCAAGAAGACCCGGACCTACAGCGGGGGCACGGACGCCTTCGCCAAGGCCGCCGCCGACGTCCTCAAGGCCAAGAAGGACGCCCGCATCGGCGTCGACCTACTCAGGGTCCCCGCGTCCACCCTCGACCTCCTCGCCAAGCAGCTGCCCGGCGCCGAGTGGGCGAGCTGCGACGGCCTAATCCGCGAGCTACGCGCCGTCAAGACGGAGGAGGAGCTGGAGCTCATCGAGGACGCCGCCTACAGGGTCGACCACGGCATATTCGGCACACAGCACCACGTCCTCATCACGAGCACCCGCAGCGAGATGAGCCTCAGCGAGGAGATGCGCGTCCACTGCCTCGAACGCGGCCTCGACGTCGTCGGCGGCCACAGCGTCAGCCAGGGAGCCAGCGGCCCCAGCACCGCCAAGTTCTGGCCACGCGCCCCCTACTACGGCATAGGCCACGAGAAGAAGCTCGAGGCCGGCGAGTACGTCAGGATGGAGGCTCGCTACAGCCTCGACGGCTACTGGGCCACCGGCTGCCGACTCATGACGCAGGGCTACCCCAACGCGGAGCAGAGGGAGGCATACGGCCACCTCGTCGCCCTACGGGAGGCGGCGCTCGCCTGCATCCGCCTCGGGGCCAAGTGCAGCGACGTCTACGAGGCGATGAGGGACGCGGCGAAGGGGAGGGGGGCGAGGCTCGTCGAGGGGCTCGCCCTCGGCCACGGCATCGGAGTCGCCGACGTCGAGGCCCCCTACATCTCGGCGAAGGACGACACAAGGATATGCCCGGGGATGGCGCTCGTCATCCGCCCCGTCGTCGAGGGGCCGAAGGGCGAGCTGCTCTGGAGCAGCGACACGGTCGTCGTCGATGAGGGCGGCCCGCGCGTCGTGGGCTGGTACAGGGACTGGCGCACCCCCTACCTCGCCAACTACACCCTCTAGGTGGCGCCGGTGGCCCTCAGCATAGGCGGCGTCGAGGTACAGCCCGGCACACGCGGCAGGGGATACATACGCGTCTCCGAGGCCTCCACACACGAGGTCAGGGTCCCCTGGGTCGCCTTCAACGGATTCTTCCCCGGGCCGACCCTCTGCGTCCTCGGCGGCGTCCACAGCCTCGAGTGCACGCCCCTCGAGGGGCTGCTCCGGATAATCGAGGAGCTTGACGCATCGACGCTGATGGGGCGGCTCGTCATAGTCCCCGTCGTCAACACCACCGGCTTCAACGCGCGCACCCCCTACGAGAACCCCTGGGACCACCTCAACCAGAACAGGGTCTGGCCCGGGGACCCGGAGGGGCCGCTCACCAAGAGGGTCGCCCACGCCGTCTGGACCGAGTTCCTCGGCAAGGCGGACGCCGTCGTCGACGCCCACTCAGCCGACCTCGGCGAGGACGCCACCCGGAGCGTCTTCGTCTTCGAGACGGGGGACGAGGCGCTGCGGGGCAGGATGCTCGACATGGCGGGGTGCTGGGACGTCGACTACGTCGAGACGGCGCCGGTGGCCGGGAACACGGGCGAGGTCGTCCCCCGGCTCGGCATCCCCTGCGTGATGACGGAGGCGGGCGCCCCCTACCCGGTCCGGGAGAAGGACGCGTGGTGGTTCGCCAAGGGCGTCTACAACCTCATGCGCCACCTCGGCATACTCCCCGGCGACCCCATAGTCAGGAAGGTGCCCGTAGACCCCGAGAAGCGCCGCCTATACGCCGCCCACGGCGGAGCCTGGCGTAAGCTCGTGGACGTCGGCGCCAAGGTGAAGGAGGGGCAGCTACTCGGCACCGTCTACAGCCTCCTCGGCGAGAACCTGCAGGAGGTGCGCGCCCCCCACGACGGCACCGTCACATTCCTCCGCACCCACTTCAGCGTCAACGAGGGCGACACCCTCCTCCGGCTCACCCGCGTCTGAGCCCCAAACGCGGCAGAATCCGGGCGACACCTCTTTTATACGACAGACGCAGGTTGAATGAGAGGCGACCCCACGAGGAGTGCCCATAATGTTCGACTTTCTTACGCTAAACGACGTCGACGTGAAGGGGAAGCGCGTCTTCCTCCGCGTCGATATAAACAGCCCCCTCGACCCGGCTTCGAAGAGGATACTCGACGACGCGAGGATACGGGCTACGGGGGCTTCCCTGAGGGACCTGAGGGAGGCGAAGGTGGTGCTCGGCGCGCACCAGAGCCGCCCCGGGAAGTACGACTTCACGAGCCTCGAGGCCCATACCCGGGTCCTCCAGATGTATCACAACGGGAGGGTGAAGTTCGTCGAGGACATAGACGGCCCGAAGGCGCTTGACGCCATAAAGGCGCTAAAGACGGGGGAGGTGCTGGTCCTCAACAACCTCAGAATGCACAAGGACGAGAACCTCGACGCGCCCCCGGAGAAGCTGGCGGAGACGGGGCTCGTCAAGACCCTCGCCCCATGCTTCGACCTCTGCGTCAACGACGCCTTCGCGGCGGCCCACCGCGGCTCAGCCAGCCTCACCGCCTTCGGCGAGGTCATGCCCATGGTCGCGGGGCGGCTCATGGAGAAGGAGCTGACCGCCCTCAACAAGGTCATCTACAACCCCGCGAGGCCCACCGTCTACCTGCTCGGCGGGGCAAAGGTAGACGACCGCATCCCCGTCATAAACCGCGTCCTCAAGGACAAGATCGCGGACCACATACTCATCGGCGGCCTCATACGCGACAGCTTCTACATGGCCGAGGGGGGCTCGCCGGAGCGATTCTCGACCCTGAAGGAGGAGGACAAGAAGCTCGTCACCCAGGCCGGGGAGATACTGAAGAAGTACAAGAAGAACATCGAGCTACCCATCGACGTCGCCCTCGACACCAAGGGAGGCCGCATCGAGGTCCTCACGGGCCAGATCACCGACGAGACCAACATCTACGACATCGGCCTCAACACGGTCGCCAAGTTCAGCAAGTTCATCAGGGAGGCGGGCACCGTCGTCGCCGAGGGCCCCCTCGGCATGTTCGAGCGCCGTGGCTTCGACATCGGCACGAAGGAGCTGCTGCGCGTCATATCCGAGGCGCACGGCTACACCGTCGTCGGCGGGGGCCACCTCGGCGGCCTCGCCAGCATGCTCGGCATAGACGACAGGATGAAGCACGTCAGCACCGGCGGCGGCGCCATGCTCAGCCTCCTCGCGGGGGAGGAGCTCCCCGTCATCGAGGCGATGGCGAAGGCGAAGAAGAGGTGGGGCTAAGCCCCGCCATTCGATAGAGATAAAACGAAGCCCGGCGATTAACCGGGTGCGGGATCGTAGTCTAGCTTGGTTAGGATACGCGGCTTGGGCCCGCGTGGTCCCCGGTTCAAATCCGGGCGATCCCACCACCTACACCCGACACGGGTTCAGCGCCCTTCGAACCGGTTTTAAGCCGTTGAGAGGCTGGGGGAGACCGCCAAGAAGCACTAGCCGACCTGCGCGGGGCGTGTAACGCCTTAAATTCCCCGATTCCCCACCCCGACCCATGAAGACCTGGGTAAAGGTTGCCGCCGTTATGGGCGGGATAGTTCTCGTCGGGGTGCTCGCACTAGGCTACATGGGCTTCCTCCCATTCGTCTCGGACCTGATGGGGACCAACAAGGCAACGGACCTCGGTGTGAAGTACACCGCCGCGGACGCAGCTACAGCCACCGACAAGTTCGGGACACTCATGAACAGCCCCGACGGCGCAACGGTCACGCTGACAGACTCGGAGCTGACCGCCTTCATAAACGACAAGACCGCTAAATCCGATATCCCCCTCGAGAACACTCAGATCAGGGTCAACCCTGACGGCACCATCGAGATGAGTGGCAACATAAACATGACGAGGCTGCAGGCGCTCGCCAACTCGGCGGACGTCGACGCCTCCGCCAAGTCCCTGATAGGGACCGTCACCTCCCTCGTCAAGACCGACCCGAGCTTCTCCGGCAAGGCCCAGTTTTCGGTCGTGGACGGCAAGCTCGTCGCCAGCATGGAGGACGTCAAGATCGGGAACTTCGGCCTCTCATCCGACCAGGCCGCCGCGATGGATGGGATGATCGAGTCGACGCTAGAGGACATCATGAGGAACAGCGGACTCAGCTTCAGCGAGCTCCAGGCGTCCGCGGGGAGCCTGACCATAGGCACCGCGAAGGCGCCTTAGGCCGCGCTGAAGACTTAAATCCATCTCCCCGCTAAACTTGTTGCGCGCCGGGTTGGCTGAGCGGTTTAGGCGGCTGCCTGCAGAGCAGCTCTACGGGGGTTCGAATCCCTCGCCCGGCTCCAAATAAACCTAGAAGACCACTGATCCCACGGATACGACGTAAATTACCCCCGTGAGATACCTAAGTAGTTCATGGGCTCGGGCCCAACTCGATGGGCTCCTACTGCACCACTTTGCCGTCCTCGATGTAGACGATGTCCGGGTCCTGCGGCGCCCAGATCTCTATCATCTTGAGCCCCCTCGGGCCCGAGCCGACGACGCCGTGGACGTCCTTTGGGGAGAGGTAGGCGGCGTCACCGGAGTGGAGGAGGTGCTCCTCGCCGTTGAGGTGGATCCTCGCCTCCCCCTGGAGGACGATGTAGGCGCTCTCCCTCCTCTCGTGGTAGTGGACCCTCTTCGTCTGGAACTTTGGCTTGTACTCGTAGAGCACCGCAGTCATCTTCGTCGCCCCGAGCTCCTTGTCGGCGAGCCAGTACATGTCGCTGACGCCGGGGTTCTTGGACTTGCGCGCCTCCTTGACCTTGAATATCTTGGACATGGGGGTCTATGGGGTTCCGATCGGTTAAAAGCTGCGCCTCCAGCAGCGATGCTTGGCGCTGCAGGTTCAATTTAAGTCGGCGTGGGCGGGTCAATACTCCATGGGCTCGACAGCCACGCATCTGAGGTCCGGCGTGGTCCTCGCCGGCGGGAGGTCGAGCCGCATGGGCGGGGACAAGACCCTCACGGAGCTGCGCGGGAGCCCCCTCATCGCCCACGTAATCGAGAGGCTCCGACCCGCCGTCGACGAGGTGCTGATAGTCGTCGGCTCAGAGGCCCAGCGGGCGGCGTACGCCTCCTTCGGGGCGAGGGTCGTCGCAGACCTCCTCCCGCGGGGCACCCCCCTCGTCGGCGCCTACACCGGGCTCAGGGAGGCGCGCGGCGAGTACGCCTTCCTCACCGGCGGGGACCAGCCACTCCTCGACCGGCGGGTCGTCGAGCTGCTCTTCGCCAGGGCGGAGGGGCACGACGCCGCCACGCCCCACTGGCCCAACGGCTGGGTCGAGCCCCTCCACGCCGTCTACCGGGCGAGGCCAGCCGCCGAGGCGGCCCAACGCCTCATCGAGTCGGGCGAGAGGAAGCTCGGCATGATACTCCGCACGCTCCCAGACGTCGCGCGCGTCCCCATAGACGACGTTAGGGCCATCGACCCGGAGCTGCGCACCCTAATGGATGTCGACACCGCCCAGGACCTAGAACGCGTTTCCCACCTAGCCTAAAAAAAGGTAGGGTAACCGATCGGGGCCAGAAAACGACGCCTATCACCGGGAGGAGCCGGGAAACCAGCCACTTCGCCGTCGATTATGTGCAAAAGTGCACATTTAGCACACTAAACGATCACGCTAGGGATTTGTTACCCGCGTGATCTTGACCCTCGCGGAGTCGTAGCGGGGTCCCCCGCCCAGGGCCTGGGGGACGCCCGACACCAGCGCGTTCTGCGCCCTGCCCATATGGTCGACCAACGGCCTCGGCGACCAGAGCACGCCCGGCCCGACCCTGTCACCTACAGAGGCCCGCAGCTCTATCTCGCCCCCCTCGTTGCTCAGGGTGACGGAGTCCCCGTCGGCTATGCCGAGCCGCTTCGCATCCCCAGCGTTGATCCAGACTGTGAGGGGCACCTCGCCGTAGACGTCCCTGAACTGGCTGTGGGTCCACTGGGGGAGGGCACTGTTGAGGAGCGTGAAGTCGCCAGCGTCCTCCTTGGGCAGCTGCCTCGGGAGGGGCGTTATCGGCTCTCTAGCAATCGTTGAGTAGAACTCGATCTTGCCCGAGGGCGTCTGGTACTCCCCGCGGCTCCGCTCCCTCAGCCTCAGATCCCTTCCGTTGAACAGGTCGTCGGGCGTGCCATCCTCGAAGGCGCCGCTCAGTGCCTTCGCCAGCGCCTCCCTCGGCTCCTCGAAGAGCCACGCCTCGGCCCTCCCGAGCCTCGCGGCCATCTCCCTCATCACCCGGACCTCCGACCGGCTCTCCCCCAGCGGCTCCACGCACCGATTGCTGAGCCTCGCGTAGGGGTGGCAGTCGGAGGGCGCGAAGTCCTCCTTCTCCAGGAAGGTGGGCGCTGGGAGCACGGCGTCCGCGTAGTCGCACGTCTCCGTCACGTGCGTGTCGTGGACGACGACGTAGACGTCGCCCCGCGATAGCCCCTCCCTCACTGCCCCAAGATCGGGGAGTGTGAGCGCCGGGTTCATGCCCACGACGTAGACGAATCCGAACTCACCCCGTCGGAGGAGCTCACCCACCCCCGTCTGGCTCACCGTCCTCCACGCCCCGCCGCTCGGAGCCTCCCCCGATAGGTAGCCGTAGTCGATGAATCGGCCCCGGCTGTTCGTGTAATAGAAACCGCGGTGCTCGCCGAGTAGGGTGGGCAGGAGCGAGACGGCCCTCACCGACTCGGCGCCTTGTGAACTCTTCTGGAAACCGATCCCCATGAGGACCGCGCCGGGCCTCCCTTCGCCCATTAGGCGTGCCAGCTCCTCCACCTCCCCCCGGCCGACGCCCGTCACCGACTCGACGCGCGAGGGCGTCCACTGGAGCGCCTCCTCCTTGAATGATTGATAACCAGTCGTATGTTTGTCGATGAACCCCTCGTCGATGTACCCGCCCTCGATGAGGCCGCGGGCGACCCCGTAGGCGAGGGCGACGTCGGTCCCCGGCCTCGGGCTCAGCCAGAGGTCGGCCGCCTCGGCCGACTCGCTCTTGCGCGGGTCCACGACCGCCACCTTGGCGCCCCCCTCCCTCGCCTTCATGATCAGCGCCCACTGGTGGGGGCTGCACACCCTCGTGTTGTGCCCCCAGAGGGTGACGGACCTCCTATCCGGCAGCGTCTCGGGGGCGACGCCGTAGGTGAGGCCGTAGTGGAGCTTGAGGGCCTCGTGGCCCGAGAGGCTACAGATCGAGTGATCCGTATGGGTGGCCCCGATGGCGCTCCAGAGCCTCGTCGCGAACTGGGACGTGATGAGCGCCGAGTTCCCCGAGTAGTCGAGGAGGAGCACCCTCTCAGGACCTTCACGCAGGACCTCGTCGAGCCTGCGCGTTACCTCGGTGAGGGCGTCGCCCCATGAGGCCCTCTTGAATCGGCTGCCCGGTTTCGGCCCCTCCCTGAGCCTGGGGTAGAGGACGCGCCCCTCGCTGTAGACCCTCCTCGGGTCCCCGGCGCCGCGTGGGCAGACGAAGCCGGCCGTGAATGGGTTGTCCCTCCCCCCCCTGACCGAGACTATCACGCCGTCCTTGACCGTGACGTCCATGTAGCACGAGTCGGGGCAGTCCCGGGCGCACTGGGTCTTGACGAGCCTCTCCGCCATGTCGGTAATAGGTCCGGCGCCTCCGGATAAAAACCCGGGACCCCGCCCGTTAACAGAAATGTGTAAACACGAGGAGGCCCGGGAAACCAAAAGTATATAAGACGCGTAAGGCGAGTTGCCTTTTAAAATGGTGTAGCTGATGGGTTTCCGTGATAAGTTCAAGAATGCGGACACGGCCCTCACCTTCAACGATGTTATCCTTCTCCCCGGGTGGACCACCCTCGAGCCCAACGAGGCGACGGTCAAGACCCGGCTGACGAGCAGCGTTGAGCTGAACGTGCCCTTCATCTCCAGCCCCATGGACACCGTGACGGAGGCGGACATGGCCATCTCCCAGGCCCGAAACGGCGCCCTAGGAGTGCTCCACCGCAACTGCACGGCGGAGGAGGAGGTCGACATGGCGAGGCAGGTGAAGAGGGCCGAGGCCGTCATCATCAGGGACGTCATAACCGTCACACCCGACACGACCGTGGGGGAGCTACTCAGGCTCATGGAGGAGCACCACATCAAGGGCTTCCCCGTCATCGGCAGGGGGGACAAGCTGGTCGGCATCGCCACGTGGCGCGACGTCCGCCTGGCTGAGCCCACCCTCAGGGTCAGGGACGTGATGACCAAGAAGGTAATAACGGGCGCCGAGGACATCACCCTCGACGAGGCGAAGAAGGTCCTCCACAAGCACAAGATAGAGAAGCTCCCCATAATCGACGCCGACAAGCGCGTCAAGGGGCTGATAACCATGAAGGACATCACCCTCAAGGGGGACTTCCCCGACGCCATACGCGACGAGGAGGGGCGCCTCATCTGCGCCGCGGCCGTCAGCCCATTCGACCTCGACCGCGCCAAGGCACTCGACAAGTACGTCGACATACTGGTCACCGACGTCGCCCACTTCCACAACAAGAACTGCTTCGAGGCCACAAAGAAGATGCTCAAGGAGGTGAAGGCCTCCCTCATCGTCGGCAACATCGGCACCTACCAGGCCGCCGAGGACTGCCTGACCAAGCTCGACGGCATCGCCAGCCTACGCGTCGGCATAGGCAGCGGCTCCATCTGCAGCACCAGCATAGTGACCCGCGCCGGCGCCCCCACCCTCTACGCGACGAGCAACGTCGCCGACGCCGTCAAGGAGTACAAGTCCAAGGTCAGCATAATAGCCGACGGGGGCCTACGCAACCCCGGAGACATCGCCGTCGCGCTGAGCGTCGGCGCCAGCTGCGCCATGATGGGCAACGTCTTCGCGGGATGCAGCGAGTCACCGGGCCGCCTCGTCGCCATGGAGGGCCGCTACTACAAGGAGTACTACGGCATGGGCTCAGCAAAGGCCCGTAAGAAGCGCTTCGTAATGGATCGCTACAGCCAGCCCAGCAAGGCCATCAACGAGGGAGTCGAGGGCTGGGTCCCCTACAGGGGCCCCGTCGCCGACATCATACGCGAGTACGTCGGGGGCCTCAAGGCAGCCATGGGCTACATAGGCGCCGCGAACATCCAGGAGATGTGGGAGAAGGCACGCCTCGCGCTCGTGACGGAGCGCGGCTACCAGGAGATAGCCCCACACGACGTCATGATGCCCGGCCCCAACAAGATACTCTAGCCCCCTCCCCTTGCCTCGTCCCTGTTAACTCCACGCGGGACACGAGGCAAAACATATTATTCCGATAAAGGAGCCTAACCCACCAACGAGGTAGGATGGCATGATAAGGCGGGCGCTCATCAGCGTATCCGACAAGGCCGGCCTCGAGGAGCTCGTAAAGGCCCTCGGCGAGTACGGCGTCGAGGTAGTCAGCTCGGGCGGCACGGCGAAGAGGATCAAGGAGCTCGGCTACGCGAGGCTGACCGAGGTCAGCGACTACACTGGCCACCCCGAGAGCCCCGGCGGGCTGCTCAAGACGCTCCACCCACGGGTCCACGGCGGCCTCCTCCTCAGCAGGGGCGTCCCCGAGCACAGGGAGTACATGGATGAGCACGGCATCGAGCCCTTCGAGATGGTCGTCGTAAACCTCTACCCCTTCGAGGCGACCGTCGCCAAGGGGGCCGACCTCCTCACCGCGGCGGAGAACATCGACATAGGCGGCCCCACGATGATCAGGAGCGCCGCCAAGGCCGCCCTGCTCTACGGGAGCGTCGCCATCGTCACCGACCCGAAGCAGTACCCTGAGATCATCAAGGCGCTCAAGGCGAACAAGGGCGACGTCCCAGCCGCCATAAAGAGGGAGCTCGCCGAGAAGGCCTACGCCCGAACATCCGCCTACGACGCCGCCATCACAGCGTACCTGGAGAAGGAGAGGAAGAAGAATTGAGCATAAAGAAGCTATACAGGACGAAGGTCGAGGAGACGTTCCCCGAGAAGATCAAGATAGTCCTCGGGGACAGGGAGATGGAGTACCACAAGGCGCAGAGCCTCAGGTACGGCGAGAACCCCCACCAGCCCGCCGCCTACTACGCGCCGAACGAGGGCAAGCTCACCGTCGGCGCCATGAAGATACTCAAGACGGGGAAGGGCGGCCTCAGCCAGACCAACATCGAGGACATGAACAACGCCTGCAACATAGTGCGGTACTTCGACGACGCCGCCTGCGCCATAATGAAGCACGTCAACCCGAGCGGGGTAGCCGCCGCGAGGAAGGGTGACACACTGAAGGCGGTCTTCAAGAGGGCGTGGGAGAGCGACCCCGTCGCCGCGTTTGGCTGCGTCGCCGGATTCAACAAGCCAGTCGACGTCGAGACCGCCACCGAGATCATGAACAACTACTGCGAGGCCGTCGTGGCCCCAGGCTTCGCCCCCGAGACCATGCCCATCTTCGAGCAGAAGAAGGACATACGCATCATCCAGATCGACAACATCTACGCCTCCAGCCGATTCGTAGGCGAGGACCCCTCCCCCCTCGTCATTAGCACCATGACCGACGGCAGCTTCGTACTCAGCACGCCCATGCTCACACGGATGAGGAGCGTCGACGACTTCCGCTGGGTCACAGAGAGGAAGGGCACCGAGAAGGAGGCACGAGACCTGCTCTTCTCATGGTACGTGAACCTTAACGTGAGGAGTAACGGCGTAGTCCTCACGGACGACAGGCAGACCCTCGGCGTCGGCACCGGCCAGCAGGACCGCGTCATCGCCGTCAGGCAGGCCCTCCAGAAGGCGGAGGAGCGCGGCCACAAGGAGAGGCTCAAGGACGCCGTCCTCGCCAGCGACGGCTTCTTCCCCTTCCGCGACAGCATCGACGCCCTCGCCAGGCACGGCATAAGGGCGTGCTGCCAGCCCGGGGGAAGCATAAAGGACGACGAGGTCATAGCCGCCTGCAACGAGCACGGCATAGCCATGGCCTTCACCGACGAGCGCTGCTTCCGCCACTTCTAGCCCCCATCTTTCATATACCTCATCCGCCCACCCGCTAGCCATGAAGGGCGAGACGATCGAGGCGGGTCCATACACCTTCTCATACACCTACCATAGGGGCAGAAAGCCCATGACCATAGTCCCCATACACGGCCTCGGCGGCTCCAAAGACTACTGGCAGCCCATACACGACTACCCCGAGCTCGCAGCGTACAGCATCCTGATCCCCGACCTAGTCGGCTACGGCGATTCCCCCGCCCCCGAGGGCTTCCGCTACACGATGCGGGAGCAGGCGGAGGCGGTGAAGGCGCTAATAGACGCCCTCGGAGTGAAGGGCGACATCCTACTCATCCCCCACAGCATGGGCGGACCCATCGGCGTAATGCTCGCCGAGACGCTCGGCCCCCGCGTCAAGGGCATAGTCTACGCCGAGGGCAACATAGACTTCAACGACTGCTTCGGCAGCAACCTCGTCATAACGAAGTACACCTACGACGAGTACCTGGCGACGGGATTCGAGAAGGGGCAGGAGGCTATGAGGAGGAGGGGCGAGCACCCCGGCATAATAGCCAGCCAGGCGAAGGCGGGCCCGGTCACCGTCTACAGGTCATCCGAGGACCTGGTGAAGGTCTCGAAGGAGGACACCCTCGCGGGGAGGCTCAAGGCGCTAAAGGTCCCCGTCCTAGCGGTCTACGGCGAGAAGAACAAGGGGCTCTGGACGAGCGAGAGGAAGATGGCGGCGCTCTTCCCCCTCGTCTACATCCCCGGGGCGGGGCACATGATGATGGCGGACAACCCCGACGCCTTCTACGGCGAGGTCGCCGAGTTCATTAAGACGCGACAGTAGGCTAGTCCCTGCTCAGCGGGCTCGTGCTGCAGTGGGGCCCGCCGAGGAGGTCGAGGTAGCTGTCCTCCCACTCCCGGACCTTGATCCCGTTCTCCCTTAGCACCCCAATCGTCTTTCTATTCCTCTTGTAGGCGATGACCGTCTTCGGGCGCGTCGCCACGATGTTGCCCGCGCCGCGCGCCTGCTCCAGGAAGGCGGCGTAGAGGTGGCCGACGTCGTTCTCCTTCTCTGGCAACCCACCTACGTACATGAGGCCGTCCGCGTCGAGCTTCCCCTCCTTGACTAGGAAGTCGATGAGGCTCACCTCGGTGCGCAGCGGCTCGGGCTTGCCCCCCTTGTTGACGTAGACGGTGGTCCTGCCGCTGTGCCTGAAGCCGTCGGGGTGTATCATCGGCCCCATCGGGCGATAGTCGGCGTCGCTCTGCTGGCGCAGAGCCTCCAGCGTCTTCAGGAGGAGCCTCTTGGGCGGCATCCCCCTCACAACCTCGGTGTCCCAGACGTAGGGCATGACGAGCGCCCGCCGCGTGTCGGGGTAGTTTATGGTGACGTCGAGGTGCATGTAGTCGAGGGCTGGGTAGTCGGGGAGCTGGACGGCGCAGACGTACCTGATCCTCCCCTCCCGGTCGTGCCTGAACAGCTCCTCCGCGCAGCGCCTGATGCCGGTGAGGGTGCTCCTCTGCCCCATGCCGATGGCGACGGTCTCCCCGTCGACGATCTGCGTGTCACCACCCTCCACATTTGGGGGCTCCGACGTGACGCCGCCCGCCTCGTTGGCGTCCCAGACGATCTCAACGTGCTTCGCGAGCGTCGGGTCGAGCTCGTAGGCGAGCTTCACCACCCTGACCTCGTGGCGCCTGCTGTAGCGGCGCATGTTGCAGATGACTGTCCCCACCTGAGTGGTGAAGCTGGTGTCCCTGCTGTAGGGCCAGGCGACGCGGCGGAAGTCGGGGAGGACGACCCTGTCCTGCTCGGCGTCGTAGTAGGGGGCTTCGGGGTAGCCGTAGACGAGGTGCTCCAGCCTGAGCTCCTCGGGCTTCGGCGCCTCCGGGAAGCCCTCCCATATCTCCTCGATGATCGCCTTCTTCTCCCTAACCGTCGCCTTCTCCAGCGCCTTCGCCAGGATGCTCGTGACCTCGAAGACCCTGACACCCTCCTCCCCCAGCATCTTGGGGAACTGGAGCCACTGCTCGTGGCCGCCCTCCACCTGGGGGTGGACGCAGCGCGGGAGGTACTGGAGGCTCGACTCTATGCCCTCGAAGGGTAGCCTCTTCTCCCAGAAGGACTCGACGCTGTCCTGTATGAGGACCGCGTCGAGCTTGCCGCATTCCGAGTTGACCGTCCACATGAGCTAGGATCGGGTGGATGGTGCTAAAATGGTTTTCAACCCCGCGGGACAATCCTTCATATCCGCCGGTCCTCGAAGATCAGCCATGGAAGGGCTCTCCTACAGCCGCGTCCTCGCCGAGGACGCCGCGGAGCACGCCGCCTGCCCCCTCAAGTGGGAGTGCGAGGCGTGCACGAAGTCTCTATGCGTCCGTCTCGTCGCCGTCGCGGACCTCCCCAGCCTCTTCGGACGCTTCCACATACTCGGCTTCACGAACAACAAGGACGGGAGGGACCACACGATGGTGGTGAAGGGGGACGTGGCGGGGAGGGAGGGCGTCCTCGCACGCGTCCACAGCAGCTGCCTCACCGGGGACGCCCTCGGGAGCCTGCGCTGCGACTGCGGCCCCCAGCTCAGGAAGAGCCTGGCGATGATGGAGGAGGAGGGGCTCGGGGTCCTCGTCTACATGCAACAGGAGGGGCGGGGCATCGGCCTCACCAACAAGCTCCGCGCCTACATGCTGCAGGACGGGGGCCTCGACACCTACGACGCCAACATAGCCCTCGGGTTGCCCGCCGACGAGCGCGACTACGAGGTCTCCGCGGCGATGCTGGCGAAGGTGGGCGTCGGCGACGTCCGCCTCATAACCAACAACCCCGCGAAGGTCGAGGCGCTGCGGAGATACGGGGTGCGGATCAGGGACATCGTCCCCATCGAGGCGGGGCTCACCGAGTTCAACGAGCGCTACTTCGAGGCGAAGAGGGACCGCTTCGGCCACAACATAGTCCTCGGGGGGAGGCAGGTCCGTGACCCCTGCGGCTGCGACCAGTGAGGAGCCCCTCCACTAGGCTTATAGAGCGGGTTTCTCTCTCGTATCACGGTCGGTGAGCCGGTGGGCGGCCGCCGGGCCCGAAAGGGTCTGAGGAAACTCCATCCACCGAGCAGGGCTGCGACGCCGCGAGGCGTGGCGCGAGAGCGTCGGCTCCGGACAGAAACGACACCTCCCCCGGCAAATGCCGTGAGCCCCGGTCAGGGGCGAGGACGCCTGGGGGCAGGGGTGAGACGGCCGACCCGCAGGGTGAAAGGGCGAATAGGCGCCGAGACCCGCCTGCAGGGGGCGCGGGTAGCCCGTATAGCCGAATGCCGCCTAGAACAGAAGGTGGGTTACGACCGGCACACCGACCACCCTCATGCATGATAGGGGAGGGAGTATGTTCATCACCACCGCGTTTCCGGTTATCCTCGGCGGTTTCGCTGTTTGGGGCATTTTTCTTGGTTCTCAGGCGGCGGAGGGCGGCGACGTTGTTGGCTCAATGCTCCTCGATCTTGAGCCCCCTGATCCTCCGGAAGTGTGACGTGTTTCTCGTCACTAGGCAGTCTGCCCCGTTCTCTAGGGTGATGCCAGCTATCAGGGCGTCGAAGGGGTCGATGCCCTCCCCGCTTTTTTCCAACGTCCCGGATATCTTGGCGGCCCTGAGAGCCGATGACCGGTCGAGTGGGAGGACGTCGAGGTTGGAAAGGACCCGCTCTAGGGAGCCCATCCTGCGAGCTGAGTCTGATGCCCCTTTGTGGACGCCGTAGGCGACCTCATAGACGTTGACGGCCGTCGTCGCCACTCCCCCCTCCTCATCCAGCTCCCGCGCCTTCTCGATGGCGGACGGCTCGCCTCTGAGGATGCCTATCAGGAGCGTGGAGTCAACTACCTTCATGGGCGGCCCCCTCCAGGGATTCCTTAGCCCTCTTCCTAAGCTCC
>Ga0265292_1001774_pt1 | contig 17444 bp, 15 predicted proteins | sample Munlanlewell296A_FD_189080 | JGI IMG/M metagenome (GOLD analysis project Ga0265292, IMG submission 189080) | Leachate microbial communities from a municipal landfill in Southern Ontario, Canada - Leachate well 296A | ecosystem: Engineered > Solid waste > Landfill > Unclassified | place: Canada... | reverse complement strand
TCGCCGTTGCCGCCTTACACCTATAAATCTTTCGATCTGTGACAAACGGATTCGTTGAAACAGGTATGGCTGTAAGGTTCACCTGTTCACCCGCAGGGTTTACGGTGTTTGATACCGTCCCAACTTCAGTTTCGCCGTTCGCTGTGACAAACGTGATCTTGTAGGTATATGCCCCTGTCAACACGCCAGCAGCAGGATTAACAGCCGCTGTGCAAGCCGTAGGAGCCACAACAGGGTCGAATTGAAGATGACCGTAGCCTATGTGGAATCTGTTCGTTGCGGGGCTTACAGCAATACCAAGCCTTCTATTACTCATATCCCCAAATACTGTGGGATTCGTGATGTCGCTGGTGTTGTGAATGATCAGCGTATTCGCCGTGGTGCATTCTTTACCCGCCTGATACCCCAAAAACACGCAGCCAGCACCGCCGCCAAGAGCAGTTTGGAAGCCAGCATTTTTGCCAACAAAAACGCCTGTGCCTCCAGTATTGTTGTAGCCAGCATACATCCCGATAGCGACACCATTAGTTAAGGTGCCGTTTTGCCCCGCGTATGTGCCCACTACCACTGACTCATTTGAAGATCCACTCCTAGATGCCTGATACCCTATAGTGACTGCATTCGAGAGAGCTGTATTACTCTGCCCCGTATTGGGGCCAATACACACAGCATTCGCCAACGTCGTGGCACTCGCTCCCGCCTGATACCCCATACAGGTAGCCCTAATCATACTCGCAGCGGTCAGACTCGTCCCCGTAGCAGCACCACCACCGATGATAGTCATACTGTGGGAATTCTGCACATTACCGCCAGCACCACTACCGATGATGACTACGGAGTCAGCGGTTAGAGAATCCTGTAACATTGGCGCAGCGGCATAGCCCATGATGATAGCGCCAGGGGAGTTGCTTAAATTCTCACCAGCCCCTCCAGCACCTTGAACTATCGTGCCAAGTCTGCCAGCACCTGATGCCGCACATCGCTGAAATAGAATCGTGCCATCAGAGCCTTTTGCTTGGATGATTGGCGTGCAAGAGGCGGTTTTCTTGACGAGGGAGATGGAGGTTAGTTTAATTAAGCTGGAAACACCGTTAGTAACCAATGAAGGCAAAGTAACGCTAGATGATGCAGTTACTGCTTTAAAATACAAAACACAAGAGGCGCTTCTGTTGTTTCCATCATACCACCCACCCGCTGAATGTCCGCTAATTATCCCGGTAGAGCCCGCCACAAATGTCAACGTCAGTCGATAATAAGCCCCAACTTCAAACGTAACATTCTGTGTGATAGTAGCACTCTTTAACGTCGCCACGCCTATCGTGCAATTACCCCCGCCTGTGCCGCCACTAGTAGCATGGGTAGCAACTGAATAGCCATATCCTGAAGTCGTGACTGTGACAGATCCAACTATTCCCGCAGGAGCAGTTGCAACCGTTACCGTGCCACCTGTGCCGTCAGCGATAGTAAGCACATCGCCAACAGTGTAGCCCGTCCCGCCATTGACTACTGTAACCGTGTTGATAACGCCATTATACAGCCAAGCTTCCCCGGCTGCATTCCAAGCCGCACCGTTTGTATAGGTCCAATCAGATGCGCTATCGAGATTAGGATTGGCTAGGAGTTCAGATCCCCAAGTTAGCTCTGTTGCGCTTGGGTTGATCAGCACACCAGCACTACCGGGACCAGCTATGTATCTGCCAGCTACACCGATCCATCTTGTGTCCCCGCCGTCTCCGGTAATGAAGACATACAAATCGTCGGCAGTGTAACCGCTTCCAGCCGCAACATACTCGTATGTGGTAGCAGTTTCATCACAGTAGCAGAGTTGGGTATCTACGCCAGAAGCAGCTTTATTGGCCGCAACTGTAGCATATGGAACAGGAATACCCGACAAATTAGTCTCTAAGGTATTTACCGTAACTGTTCCATCAGGCTCTATTTGTGTAGTGTTCCCCAAGCCCGAATCACTAATAACAACTGCATCGGCATTCACACTAGCGGCATTTACAGCATCAATAGCAGTTAAAGATTTGGCTTGAGGATCTTTGTCTACACCGGCCTCAAAAGTTCCGTCTGCCCCGGCAACAAGCATAGATCCAGGAGTCTGTCCTGTGGGCAAAGCATCAATTTTCTTCGTCCAGACAGCACCACCTTCAGTTCCAGGCATATTTTCAGCATTTGCTGTGTTCGCAATGTTTGCAACATAAATATCTCCACCCAATCCTACTTCATTAAATGCTTCATAATAATTACCTAAGGTCCATATACCTTTGTAATCTTCTGCTCTATCTACTCCAGCTATATTAACCATATCATTGTTTATTATTAGGTACATTTTATTTCCCTACTTTATCGTCGTTTTAAAAATAATATCAATAGCTATTTTTGCTAATGCAGTACCAAATGCTACGGTTAATATATATACAACCTTACGCAATATATTTATAACAACATCTTGATCTTGTATTTTCTTATCAAGATTATTTATATCATTATTTAGTTTTTCTTTTAAATCTAATATATTTGTTTCTATTCTGCTCATTTTATCTGGGCTAATATCAGCATGTTTAAGATCTGTTAATGTTAATTTTATTTCTTGGATTTGCTCTGAGTTTTTTTCACTACGGGAGATTGATTTAACTTGACAATTTTCGTGGGTGTGTCTAATTTCTGCAAGTTGACGGCCAAATTCAAATACTTTGTCCTTTAAACCACTAACCATTGTGGCGACAACTTTAATTTCGGCCTGAATTGTAGCCTTCATTTCACTCATAAGACGCTGATTCATGCCGCCGTTATCCTTACCGGAGTCTCTTATTAATTCGATAATCTCAGTACTATCTCTCCTCTCCACCATTTATCATATGCCTTTCACAACAACATTGATGCACTTCACCTGCTGCTACACTTATGGCACTGTCTAGCTCATTATATATCTCATTAATAGTTTTATATACACCTGAATCCTCTAATATTTCTCTAATTGTCTCACTAAACCACTCACTATTCAGTTCTGATGTGAGATCAATTTCAAATTCTAAATCTATAGGTTCTGTGCTCATCTTCTCACTCCCCACTCTATTACTTGATGAGCCACACCCATAATCAGTATGACTAGACATAATATAATTGCGGTGGTTATAAATATAGTTATTTTATTCATACGATCGTCCAAGAATGAAATATCTTGCGCATTCTTTGAACGATTTTGTCTTCAAAGCCCGTTTAGCCTTTCCGCGATCTTTATTATTACGTATCTTCTTTGGAAGATTCTTTATGTATCCTTTTGGGCCTTCATGCGCCCACTCATGCGCCATCTTTGCAAATTTGGGATCGTCTTTGCCTTTTGCAAAAAACATTCTTTGCTGTGCTGTTGATGCAAAAGGCATTGACTTTATCTCCCAAAACGCGCTTTCAACTTACCAAACGCCGTCTTCGGTTTTCTTCTCTCATCGATGGCTTTCTTGCCGGCAACTCCACCAGCAGCGGCACCTGCAGCGGCAACACCCATCGCACCACGACCAACAGCCTTATGATGTTTCATAATGGCGTCGCCAGTACCACGCAGAGCATTAGCGCCCTTCTTGACAAAAGTAGGCATTGCATGTGATCGTGACTGCGCTTGTGCACCGACATTTCTTATGTTTCTACCAACGTTCCATGCACCACGACCTTCCAGAAGAGTCTGATGAAGTTCAACCACGCTCTCAAGTAACTGTGTCTTATCACTCATTTCTTTTTCCTCACTCGTCAACTCTATTGACTATTTGTGATTTTAAACCTCGAACATTATCATAAAATGAACGAGGCTCTACTTTAGAATTACCATCAAAATATTCTTTCACTACCGTCGAAAGATTTTCATCGTGTTTTATCAACACCGATGCTTTTTTCTTATTTCTTTTTCTATCAATACCAACAACTGTATATCCAATGGTCTTTAAATATGCAGCCAATGGAAGATCAATAGTTCTATACACGTCTTCATTTTGTTGGTATTTGGAGTTTATCTCCATTCTCCATCTCCTTCTCATATTTTATAGAAAGAGCTTCTAGAAATAGAAGCAATATATCTGTTTGTGCAAGTAGCATCTTTTCAGTATGGTAGGCCAAAAAAGGCCTTACATTTTCATCTAAATCACTTTTAGTTTCATTGATTGTCTTGCGTACCTGAGTAAAAGGATTTTCAGCCATCTATTTACCTCTATAATATAATATATGAACCGCTTATGTATTGGTTTTACTATTTACATAGGTTCTACGATACGATAACGGTTCTCTTGTACTAAATTTATCGAATCGTTCCATTTTCTCACGTCTCCTACCTATGTGTTTACCAGCTTCATAACCGGCCGCACCAGCTAGTGTACCACCGACTACTGTTCCACCGATAGCAGCTGCTCGTCTGTCGCGCAATTCATTAGAAGTTTTATGATGTCTTCCAGCGGCATACGCCCCACCAACAAGCAATCCACCACCAAGTCCGATGGCCATTGATTTATTGCGTTTGGCTTTTTTCTTTTTGTCACTTCGTCTTTTCACACCAACAGCCAATCCAGCACCTGTAGCCAATCCTCCAATAGCTGTAGAGGTAGTAGGATTATTTTTTATTGCTCTTTTAGCGCCCCTGAGTGCACCAAAAGCTAAATCCTTAACTCGTCCTTCTATTAATACCGTATATGCTATATCTGCATACAATTTAGGCTCCAAGCGTTCCTTTAATTCCTTTAACTATAGAATTAAAGTTCTTACCAAAGTTTGGCATCGTTCTACGTTGTTGTCTCTGCTGAGAAGCACCTCTCATCTTACCAGCACCATACATGCCGGCCCCCAACGCTGCACCAGCAGCAAGTCCAGCAGCACCGATTCTTCGATTTTGAAATACTTGTTGTTGTTTTTGTTTCTTCATTCTATTAGCGGCAATACCACCAACTATACCACCACCAGCCATAGCCCCAAGACCAACTTTTCCAATGGGACTAGCCGCCGCTTTCTGAAAAAATCCTTCTAGAAGGATCGAATGTGCTAATCTTGCGAATGACATGCTATTAACACCTAAAAGTTAATGTCTTTTGTTTTACGATATACCCTTCTAGCTCCATATTTGGCTTGAAGGTTAACCGGCTGACCTGGAAAATCACCAACATCCTTTAATCCAGCATCTCGATATATGTGTACTTGTTTACCTTGTCCACGCATATGACCAGTTTCCCAAACAGTACCAGCATCTATTTCATCTCCTGATACATGTGGAGCTTTATGGTGCACTGCTAGAATAGTATCAGCATCTTTAAGATCACGCTCGTTGGCTCCACCGATCTTCTTAGATATCTTATCAAATTGCTGTCTTTGACCAGCCCATGATTTATTACCAAATGCACCACCAATCTCAGGACCATAATCATGACGCCATGGGTCAAGAACTTTATGACCCAATTTCTTCACCTTACTCTCTAAATCAGCTTTGAGTTTAAATCTCTTCGCCGCTGACATTTTCGACTCATCAATGGCCTTTGGAAAACCAAGGGGAGATGCTATATAAACCGTCTTTGGTCTAGCCTTTTCAGCTAATCTTTTACTCATTAACGATTTACTACCAGCAAATTGTCCACGTGTCGTTCTCAAAAAATTGCCACTATCACGTCTAGAAAATTGCTTGGCAATCTTACTAATGTTCATTGGATTCGCTTCTATTAATATTGAGTATGCTATATCAGCGAATGACATACTATACTCCAAAAAACCCTTTAGCACGCTGCATCATTCCTGGAGGTTTTTGTTGTGCGCGTCTACGCCCAATCCCCATACCAGCAGCACCAGCTAATCCAAGACCACCAACAGCTGCACCAGTTCCAACGGCTTGAGCATTTCTAGCAGCAAAGCCAGCGCCTCTATTTAGGCCTCTACTAATGGCACCAGCACCACGCTGCATCATGCCACCAGCCATATTACCTTTACCAAGACCACCAGCTATACCACCAGCGAATCTACCAACCTTTTTTAGGCCGCTAGCAATACCACCACCAACAGCCTGAGCACCAAGGCCGAAGAAACCTTCTCTAAGTGGGATATCTAGAAGTACTTTACGGCTATAGCCGAAAGGATCATTGAATCTGATCATATTGACCTCAAGTAGAGTTATGCCCCTAGTCAATGACTAGGGGCGTTTACTAACTCTTTATCTGGAACCCTGATAGGCGCTCCGATAATCCAACCACGCTTTACCCCAACACAGACGGACTTTGTAACGGATCTCGTCTTTATCAAAGGCTTTGCCTTGAGTTCCGTCCTGCGTCCACATCTCAGGCTCACGACGACCCTTGAGGAATGCGACCTCCATTGTGTCGTGCTGTTTGGGATCAGCAAGAAGATACCATTCCGTAGCTGAATTCAACCACGGTACGACCACCACCTCCAATTTGCCGGCAAAGAAATTCTTTGTCTGCGAGGGGAACCTTGGTACTGCTGTAATAGACCCACCAGTAGGTGTATGATCAGCACCAAAAGCTTGATCGTAGTATCCCTGCGAAGGTGTTCCTGTAGCAGCAGGATACATAGGCATTGTTGCACTACCCTGCAGCACCTTCCAAGCATGGATCTCCAACTCGGGACCGATGATCAGATATTTAGGTACGATGTGAATGATTTCACCACGCATATCACGCTGAGTGCGCATGGCGGTGAAAGCCTTGGTGAGTGATGCCTCATTGATAATATTTAGACCAGAATTACCAGTGTTGACGTTTCGATGCTCAACACAAAAGAGGCGTTTACCGTCCAACGAGAGAATCGGACCGCCAGAACCGGCCGATGTACCGGTGACATATCGCCATATATCCTTGTCAAGACCTCTTTTAGCGGCTTTGCCCATACGTTCAGGCATCTTTTTGATTTCATTGGTATCATCATTGATGAGAGTCTCCCAAGAAACACCAAAAAGTCGGCCGTATTTTCGGAGGGAGAACTTCAAGTCTTCCTCCAAAAGGTCTTGGTCCTTGTATTCACCGTGCTCTTCGACCTCAAGCAGTTCCTCTGCACCGGTTAGGCGCTGTCTGGTCTGCTCCCTGAAGTCATTAGCAGTTCCAATCTCTGAACAAACAGTTTCCCACGAAGCAGGAAAGTTATCCCATTCCTTCATCATCTTCTTGTACATCGTATTACGAAGGAGTTTGGGGAAATCTCTAGTAGACGCCGCTTCCATTAAAAGCCGCGAAAATGTACCGCTCAGCAGTTCATCTTGAGCCTGTTCCATCAACTCAGACTCAGGTTCAGGAAACGGTACGTAAGAATACCCTGGTACGAGCATATTCTTCATTGTTCTTACTTACCCCCTTACCTTATATGAACTGGAAGAAGAGCTTACCAGTTTGTATCATACTGTGCCCTCCGCCCTGAGCAGGTGTTATATCGCGACATCTAGTATTCCACTTTGCCGCCACATATGCACCAAGTTTAATAACATTAGCCGCAGTCTTCGGTTGAATCAACGGCATATTATAAGTTTCTTGTCCAAGGGATTTAACCTTGCTTTCGACATACGGAAGCACTATGGCCCCAATATCCCTACGCAGGGTCACATCGCTATTTGGCGCTATACAGAAGAATTCCCACGCATCACCACCTATTGGGGTAGTGATCGACGCAAAGGTAATAACCAAACCCTTAGTTGGGACAGTATAGCCACCAGGAGTTAGACTTGCAGCAGCAATTGTGGTTGAAATAGTTCCGGAGAAAGAACCCCACAACGTATAATATACGTCGAATTCATTCTTTTTCAGCTGAAACCATTCTGTCGTTGCAACTGCTGTGTCTGCAGTAACAGTAATTGCGCCATATGTTCCCTCGTTTGTACGACCGGGAGCACCAGCAGTTACATCACTGATATACTCAGCAGATGTCTGATCTTTTACCAACACATTATATGTGCTATCCCAATAGATCTTGGTAAAAGCATTAACATTACCAGACAACAGAGCATCATATGCCCACTCACCTATACGACACACAGAATTACTTGAGTAACGGAAATCATGAGCCTCGTCAGATACCCTACCTTGACCTGTCTCATTAGTGAGCCCATAAACTATCTCGCTCATCGCCACACCAACAAGCAAATTGTCAACAACTATAGAACCAGTAGGTATATCTGCGGCCCCCCAATACTCTGCGCCACCCAAGTTCTGGTATGTAACATTCGTACCATCACTTCTGAAATTGAGAGCCATTTAAAGGATTCCTCCTGTTATTTATACGTTTTACCATGGGTACTTCTCTTTAATGGAACCTTACATTGGTCCAATAAGATAATACCGCTCGTTGTTGAAGCAGGATATGGTTCGGTAAATAACCCGATCCTTCTCCTTGCAGCCGTAGTAAACCAAGTAAATCTATCACCTTGACGAGACTGTACATCTACGTCAATCGGCTCATTAATTTGAAAACTAATCCTTCTTTGTGGATCGGACCACCAAACACCTGATACAATGCTATCAGATAAAGTACCAGAGACTGTACCAGCCACACGCCACACTGAAATAGCCCCAGCTGTTAGACACTCTAGTATCCAACTCTCAGCTATTGTTGTATCACTGACGAGGACGGACGATACCTGTGCCGCGCCAATATTACCAGTTGATGGTTGTGGAAGGCTAGCTTGAGCACCTGACGAATTAGTCACCATATCAATAGCTCTATTATAATATGCTGGCTGCCATGCTTCTACTGATTGTTGCAAGTTAAATGAATATTCTAAAAATCCACAGCGACACACAGTACCACTTGATAATATTGGTTTATCATTGGCTCGCCATACTTCGCTCCCCGATGGAGCGATATCTTCCATGGCGTAACCAATTAATTCATTATCAATGATAATAGAGCCCTTACGACGAGGTATACCTGTATTGTTTACCCAACTCATAAGAACTCCATCGCTGCGAAAATTGCCGGACATTTATTCTCCGTTAATGAGAGTATCTAGTCTATCCTGTGATGCTTCAGTACCACTAACCTGCTGATCATAATCAGCAACACCACCAGCACCAACTATCGGAATTCCACCAAGCTCTTCTTGAAGAGCACTAAGGTGATCCCACTCACTCTCTATAAGAGCATCCATCTCATCAGAGGAAACATAAATCATTGCGGGAAGCAATCTCTCTTGCGTAGCAAGCGGAAGATTAGATTCCTGCAACTTATTGACTGCAACGGAATAGGAAGACTGCGCCAACATGTCGTTACGCATCCTCTCATTTGCCTCAGTCAATTCTTGTACGCTTTCTCTAAGTACTGATATCTCTTCATAAATCTCAGGATCTACTACATAATGCGCCTGTGCTGGATCATATCCACCTTCGGTGAGATAATCATCATCCCCTTCATAACCGCCAGCACCTTCCATGAGATTCTGGACATCAGAATACATCGCGTTCAGGCCTTCGGCAAATTCACCAATTACTTCTGCTACATCAGACTGCAATTCTTGTACATCCGACGTAAGCATCTGTACGCACTCAAGTAGACCCTCAGTAATCATTACATCTTCTTCGTCTTCTACACCACCGCCATCGGCGCTCTCCTGTATGATCTGCTGGATCAGGTCAGGACGAGACTCAATGAGTTCATCCAAAGTTAAGTTTTTGAGCATTGCTAGTTCCTCCTCAAGCTCTTGTTCTGCAGATTCAAGCATCTGTGTGACCTTACCACCAGCAGACGCTTCAGTTACGAAATCAACACTAAATACTTTTCGTATACCTTCAACTATTCTTACTTGCTCTCCATTAATTGCACCAAGTCTAGTCGGTCCAACAGCATTGATGGAGATACCTATCTCCTCCATAAAACCACCTTCATGAGCAGGTAGCACTCTATTTTCCCACAACCAAGGATCTCTAACGGCTATTCTGGCTCTAGTACCAGATATTGCTGGATCATATACAGCTTCTTTGATCGTAGCTGCCCAATCCCTAATAGATCTGGTCTTACCCACATCTTTCTCGTCAGGGTGATCAATATACATTTTTACACCCTCAAACATGGGAGTGGCCATCTCTACAACATTAGGAGCATAATAATTTTTGCGTTGGGATTTACCAGCAACTAACAATATGCCGGCTATTTCCTTTTTGATAGGATCAACAGAAGCTTCGATTAGTGAGGTATTTAACCAAAATTGTCCATCTTTCATAATAGTATCCACTCCAATAATGTCTAACTATTATTGAAGCGGAAATTATAAGATATGTTACATTATAAAGGATTAGCTATTATTTTTGCCAAAAATTCATACCATGCAATTTCTAATTCAGAAGCAGCCAAATCTCGACCAACTAATTTTGGTATCAGCAATTCAAAATATTTTCTCATCTCATCATTTGAACCACTAGTAGCAAGAAATACCAAACTAACAGCATCACTTACAGTACGGATTTCCATAACATCTCTCCCCGAGAATATCTCATAATGGTTCCAGGCTGATCCTTATTACCCCACATATAATCTACTAATTGATCATATCCTAACCTAGTACCATTCTTTTTATGTATAATATCTAATGTATTTCCTTCTCTGTCTGGCACAGTATCAAATAAAGTCCAAAAATTTTGTCCTTTAAACTCCTTTGATGGTTTACCAGTAGATAGGCCATATACATCATCAAACGATCCTCTCAACATTCTTAATCTCTCATCAACTGTAGCCTTTTCAAATTCTGGATTAGTTTCCATTAGATCATCTGATAGTGTATCGACCATCTTTCTAGCCATATTAACTTTTCTAGAATAGGCGTCATCTATTGCGCTTTCATCATAGCCAGATCTAACAAAACCTTTACCAAGATTGACAACCTTACCTTCACCTATATTATCATACTGGTCTGATTTCACTAATCTATCTTCAAGTCTTGGACCAAAACCGACATTCTCAAAAGTGCTATAAACATTATCTACTTCATCTACTTCAAGGCCTCTAGCCGCCTTAAATAAAACATTATCTCCTTCGCGCCACATCTCTCCACCAACATAATTCTCGATATCCTCTTTGTCTTCGAGTTGCGCTAACCTTTCCATCATCATTTCAGAACCAAAAGGTTGCTTAGATCTAATCATCCTTCCTTCTGGTGTAACAACAACATGGTATTTAGTATTATCATTAAATGCTTCAATAGAATTAACTTCATCACCCATATCAAATACACCACCCTTTGATATCGATTCATACTCTTTGGTGGGAGGAATACCAACATCCCATTCATCTAGTTGATCAATAAACTCATTGATGTTATATTTTGATGTCTTATTGGTTTTGATATCATTCCATAGCTGAGATCTTGTATCATCATCAACAGTAAGCCAAAATCTTTTCATATCTGGCTCTTTATATATGTCTTCTATACTAGTCGAAGCATCCAATCCTTTCTCAGCGCTTGCCGCCAACACATTATCTCTAGCTATATCTTTTAATTGTTCTTGGACCATCAGAGCTATATCTTCAGCAACATCTGATTTTGGTGTATTCAAACTTTGTCTATGTTTTTCCTGTATAAACTTCTCCCATCTCTTACCGTCTTCTGTATCTAACCATTTGGTTATTATATCATCACCTAACTCTGACATTAATTTTTCAACGTCGTCGCCCGATTCAACCGCGTCTTTAATAATTTTTGAAATAGCTTCTATACCCCTAGAGTCTTGAGCTTCAAAACCTGCTATCGCACTAGTAGCCATTTCACGGATTGGCTTCTCTAAAGGCCTAAAATCGCCCCATGCAACAAAAGCAACATCAAGCATCGTGGGCTCTAAGAATGCTTTAAATATCCCCTTACCAATGTCCCATATCATGTCAAACATAGAACGTTTGTATTTATCAGCCTGTTTTTGACTTACTTCATTATTGGCTTCGTGTTTTGATTGTTCTAGATCCATAGATTCATCTGTTATATTACGCAATATATCATCAAAATCTTCTTTTTGATCATCTGTAAAAAATCCTTCATCAACCATATCTTCAAATACTTCGTTTGGATCGGCACTTGGATCGTCTATAAACCTCTTTGACATCTCGTCAATTCGAGGTTTATTTTTCTTCATCTTATAATATTTGATAAGTGTATTGGCATTATTAACAGCACCATTTGTTGTTTGATCCACAGATCTACTAAGTATTTTCGGCATCTCTTCACCATGAAGAGTGCTCGTTGTAGCATTACCAAACATCTGAACTAGAGATATTGGATTAAATACCGTATTATCACCAGCTACAACACGTTCTCTAAGGTCATCTGAAAATTTCCATAGAATTGACTTCATTGTGTTCTTAGCCGTAGTCTTAACAGTATCTCTAAGAACATGACCAACAACATTACCCTCTATACCTCTATGTAATTCAGCATGATCATCTTTATCATACCCATCAAAAAAGCCTTTTTTCCATAATAGATATTTATCACCTAGAAGTTTTCTTTGTTCTTCCTCTGGTAATTTTATTATATCAAATAATTTATTTCTAGTAATTGGTCTTTCATATGCATTTGCCCATTCTTCTCTTTCACCAAAATCGATCGGCATACTAGATGTGGCTGACTGGTCATCAAAATCACGCTTCTTACGCAAATTATTAATGAGTTTAACTCTCTGATTCTCTAAATCCACCCCAATAGCACGTAGATGCTCTTCGCCAAACATAAAAGGAACTAGAAAACATCTACATCCAGGATGTAATTGAGGTTCCTCTAAATTTTTTGGATGTTCGATCGTTCTAAGTATACCATGTTTATCAACATAATTAATTGTCCATCTTTTACCATCGTTGCCCTTACATCTCCTGCATACTCCCTTATCCATCGTAATCCATTCAACGCCTTGACATATTCCTTTAAATTCATTACTCTTTACTAGAGATACAATGGCTTGATTAGCGACATTTAGAGAAAATGCCTCTGGTATATATTTCATAGAATTATTGAATCTTTTTGAGACTTTACCAAAAAGGTCTTTCCTAGCCGCATCCATATAATCATCAATATTCATCGCATCTGGTTTATATTCACCAACACCAACTGGTCCAGCAAAAGCGCCGGCCACACCACCAGGAACACCAGTAACTGCTCTAATTTTGGACGGAATAAACACTTTACCACTAAGAATGTCTTTATGAATTCTATTCACAAAAGTATTCATATCATCGTCAAGATTAAGTTGAACATTATCAATATATTCTTTTCTAGTTTTACCCCGTATTTTAATAAATGGTAGATCGGCTTCCATTGATCTTGCTATGGCTTCATCTAGGCTATCAACGTCCACACTAAGCGACAACGAATCAGATAATAGTGTGGCATGTGGTTTTACCCTCTTTGCCGAATCAATACCGATATCTATAGATTTAATAATGTGATTCTGAATACTCCTTTTTAGACTACCTCTAGTAGCGGCCCTCCAATCTTCAGTATATCTTAATAAGAATTGATCCATATTCCAGCCATTAGGAATCTTACCCCTCCATATTTGTCTAATATCAGAGGCAAGATGTCTAGCGGCCGCAAATGCTTTTAGGCTGGTCCTAAGATCGTCCCAATTATTATTAACAAAGGTATTTACATACATACCTATCATATCTACTTTTTTATTTAATACTTCACCAAGATACCGTTGTCCTAACTCATATGCCTGAACAACACTCTTAATAGTGCGACCAACACTACCGATCATTTCATTTCTTACAAGATTCTGAGCTAAAGATATATCATTTTTTAATTGCTCTATCTTATTATTGTTGGTTGATAACTGTTCGGCCGTATTTCTACGTTCCAAATCTAATAGTGCTCTGGCTCTTCTTTCTTCCAATGCTCTATTCGCAGCAAATTCTTCAAGATTGTCTGGTATTGCTAAACCACGAGCGGTGTATTCTAATTCAACAGCATGCATAGCTCTAAGTATATCACTTTTTGAAATATCTGCGCTAGTGATTGTATTGATTATTGTTCTTTCATTATTACTTAATTGATCGAACATTGCCTGTTTACTAAGTATGGCATATATACCACCATATAAATTATCACCATACTGAATAGCCAGACCATTTTCTATTTGTGCCTTCAAATCTCTAGCATCGTTTAGCTGGTCTTGAATGAATCTCAATTTGCTTCTAACAGCCAGATATTGCTGTTTTACTACTTGATCTGTCTCACCCAACCATCTAGTTGCCTTAACCTCTCCATCATGAGAAACCGTGATATTAGGACGTAACATATCTGTAAAATCATTCTCAACGTGTTCTTGATTAAACCATTCCTGTCCAATAATTTTAGCTTTTAGAGATGTCTCATTAATCCCCTTCTCTCTTTCCAGACTAATAAGTCGCGATTCTAGAGCTTCTGTAGCAGCTTCTCTTTCAATAAATCTCAAATCCTTAGTTGACATGGTTTTATCAGGATTTCTTAACTTCCACGCCGCAACTTTTCTACTAATATAAGCATCAAGCATTTTCTCTGGTAGTGTTTTCTTAAGATCAACATCTATCATTGGATTAACTAGTAAAACACTTTTATGTATTTTACCTTTTACTAATTTATACTCTATAACGTATATGTCTTCACTAATAATTTCATTTTCATATCCAGGTACATAGTACTTATTATATAAATGTTCTATTACTAGTCTCCGCAATTCATTTTCATCTGCTTCTTTAATAATCTCTACAAATTTCTCTGGTTTTATTTTCCTGCGTTGAATGGTTTTTGCCATCAATTTAATAATTTTGTCATCTGGAGCAGTATTAATAAAATTAATCTCATTATTGATTAAACCGGCATAGACCCTCTCAAAACGCTTAGTATCAATCGGAGCCATCTTATATATTACTTTTTTCTTACGTAGCTCTCCCATGATTTCACGTTCTGCAGTTTCCGATGCCGCAGTATATATCATATGATTATTAACAAATTCTCCTACTTCAACATCTTTAAACATTAATTTGAATTTCTTTATATGTGCATTAACCTTATCTTGTCCGTCTTTAATCTCCAATCTTTTAGCAATTATAGCTTCTTCTATGCTCTTTCTATCCTTGACATCAACAGTAATACTAAGATTATGACGAAGATTTGATAATTCTATTGTATTGATTGCATTAACCTGTGCAGAATGATTGGCCTCAGATAATTGATCAATCATATGGGTCTGTACAATATCAAATAGCTTATTGAGTTTTTTACTATCAATCTCATCGCCTGTTTTTAAATTGGCGATGTCAATGGTAGATAATTTTTGATGAAATCTTCCAGCAATATTTTCTTCATTAGCGTATTCGATCATACGCTTAGCTAGTATAGTATTACCATCGTCTTTAGATTTAGTTAATATACGGTAATTCTTTAATAGATTAACAACATTATTAATGTCATCATCTATCATTATACGATATGCTCTAAGTAAGAATTTATCTGCTACTTTAGTAGAATATGTTCTAGTTCCATCGTTCTTAATTAATAAATCTATTATCCATCCTCTAATATCTGGAGAAATGCGCAATAACTTAACAAAGTCTTTATCATCCATACCTGGAACATACCACGATGGAAATTGATTATAGATTAGATCTTCATAATTTGCAACCTTTTTAAATTCGTTTATTAATTTTTTATTGCCAGTACTAGTATATTTTTTATATAATTTATTTGTACTATCAGAGGTAATATCAACCATACTATGTGTGTCTTGGTTAGCAATCACCTGACCTCGAATTTCCATCAATTTTTTAGACAGGTCTTTAATAGTAAGATCGATATCTCCCAATTTTTCCTTTTTATTTCTATTCATCTCATCGATCTTACCTTGTAAGATACCTTTAGTGATTCCAATCTCCTTAAGAGAAACTGCTATCTTATTGATGTTGCCATCATAAGAATTATTGGCTATATATGATACCGGATCATCTACTCCTAATTCTTTCAATTGATATAGATAAGACGGAAATACCTCACTTATTAATGTTACATCTCCATATTTTATGATGCTTGGTTTATTTCTGTCTATATTTTTAGCTATATTTGCTATTTCATGATTAACCCAATTTAACACATCATTATAGCCAGTACCAGTTATCTTCATCCCGAGATGTGAAACTTTAGTAATGCCAGTAGGATTAGATAGAGTATTTTCAAGCGATATAATCTCATTGAACAATCTCAAGAAATCATTTATCTCTGGAATCTCTCCTTTGGCTTTTGATACTTGCTTAATAAGTTCATCTCTTCTAATTAAGAGATTTTTATGTCTAGTTTTCTCATTTGATAGTAATTTACTAATATCTACTGTCTCAGCCAATTCTATCTTATACTGAATATTACGAATATTTCCAATAGTCTCTTCAACTTCAGAAAGATTTTGTGTTAATTCATTTATGATTGGAGCATATTTAAAATCAATCTCTCCACCAATTCTATTAATGACCTTCTGTTTTGCGTAGAGATTAAGATTCGCTTCTTGTAATTTCTTGCTTGTTGATTCTACTGCTTCTTCAAGAGTATTCTTTATCTGAAATAGACCATCATAATTCACGCCATCTTCAACATAACCAAAAAGTTGTTTTCTCCATTTTATAATATCATCTGCCACCTGTCTAATTGTGCTTTTATTGGTGATAGGATTTATAGTATTAAATACCTTCAGCTTCGAAACAGATTCACTTGCCAGTTTTGTTAAATCAGACGTAATTTGATCTATTGACTTTATTGAATTAAGCTTTGTATTTAGTCTGGCATTAACATTATGTGTTTCAATTAGTGTATCTACTAATTCATCTTTCTTAAACCCATCAGAAAAAGTTTTATTTAAATAATACGTAATAATCGATGAACTTGCTGCTCCTTTTTTAAGAGAGGCCTCGACATCATTGCTTATCAATTTATAGGCATCTGTAATTAAGTCCTCATAAGATAATTTATCAACAAGTTTATTAATATTGTGTTCAACAGATGTAAATCTCGAAGACATACCAATCAATAGATCCTGCAAAAGTAGATTTTTATCATTCTGAGATATAATGCTAAGATCATCACCAAAATGAGTCTTCAAATGATGACTTCTAAAATAGAATACGAAATCTTTAAGACTATCTCTATACACCTTAGTATTCTTGCCAGCATTTCTACTTTCTAACAATTTATTCCATTTATCAACAATACCATCACTAATATGCGAAGAATGATCAATTATACTATCACCATTACCTATTCTTACATCAATACGCGTTCTATTTGTGTCAATCATAGATTCTATGAGATCTCTCATTCTATCCATGATAACATTATATAATGCTCTATCGTGGTCTATATACTTACTAAGTCTTGTAGCGTCAGCATTTATACTTTTATATGATATATTATGAACTCTCTCAACTCCAGTACCATCACCAAATGATTTAACTTGCGTAAGTGCAGTTAAATC
>Ga0265292_1001773_pt1 | contig 17455 bp, 20 predicted proteins | sample Munlanlewell296A_FD_189080 | JGI IMG/M metagenome (GOLD analysis project Ga0265292, IMG submission 189080) | Leachate microbial communities from a municipal landfill in Southern Ontario, Canada - Leachate well 296A | ecosystem: Engineered > Solid waste > Landfill > Unclassified | place: Canada... | reverse complement strand
TTTCTGGCAATTTCATGAGGTTGGAAGTACCGACGAAGAATATATAACAAAAGAACTATTAGCTCAATAATTATGGTGATCTCGATTAATTTCGGTTTTAAAAATTGAAAAATAAGCCAGAGGATTTTCAGGATTATCATCCAGATTGGAAGAATATCTAGATTAAGAGTGGTGCTTAGGGCCGATGGCGATTGATCATATGAAGTCTGGGCAAAAAGGCGGAAGTTTTTGCTTTGAGAAGAGGGGAGAGAGATAGAGAAATTACCCTTCTTATCGGCTTTAGTTTGAAGCTTCGGGATAGTAAAGGCCTCAACTGGAGGAATGAGCGCAAAATTAAAAGATGTATCTTTCGTAAACATAGACAGGTCAACTTCTGAATTTGGTATTGTTTGTCCTGATAGCACTACTTCATCACCAATATAATAATCGCTTTTATCAAGAGACAGAGTCGGAGGAAGAATAATCGGGCCGATTGAGGCGTTGTAATCGGTAGAAAAAGGGGACAGACAGGTAGGTTGAGAGAGGCGGCCGAACTGGTCTTGAGCGGTCAGGCAGGTTTCTCTAGATGAAACCGGACAAAAACGGTTGATGAACTGGAAAAACCCTTTGCCATCGGCATATGTTTGGTCATAGAGACTCGTGCCTTCAAGGGTGACCAAAGCTTGAGGAGAAGTATAGCCGAAAATACTAAAACGACACCGGCCTCCGACAAAAGCAGAAACATTGTTAGTTTTAGACATTGAATTTGCGCTTTGTACTTGTCCGTCGGAGTCTTGACGAAGGCGGGCCTGATCGGATACTATATAGTAGTTAATAGATAGAAGAAATATGATGGAAAATAAAAAAAGAGAGTGATTTTTCATGTTTGATAAATATTTTACTCTCTTTTCTTCAGTTCTTCCTTAAGTTTTTTGATTTCTTCCTTTTCTTCCTCGACTTCTTCTTCAAGCTCTTTTTCTTTTAAGATTGTTCGGTTAAAATAATTTTTACCCAGAAGAACAAGAATGATTATTGCCAGCAAAACAATTATTGCTACTCGCCAAGGAAAGACCCAAAAATAGGCGATGGCGGTAACCGGCAAGTTATTTAAGCCATATCTTCCATTAATCACCAGTTGATAGCGGCCAAGCATCCATTTTTTTCCAATTGAAACTCCATATTCTTTAAGAGTCCCGGGGAAAATTCTTTTGTCAGCCAGTTTTTGTTCGTCAGTCTTCTGATTTAACATATTGATGACATAAGCAGTCCCAGCCGGAGCAACATGATAATCTCCCTGATTAATAAGTTCAAACGTTGCCTTTACCGGTCCGTATTCAGAAAAAGAAGAAACTTTAAGATTATTAATCATTAATCCTTCCTGACAGATTTTATTTTTTACAGTAAAATTAACCAAAGCGCCAATCTTAGTGCTTACGGCTGAAGCCGACTTAGTGGTTTTTGACGTACCAAGAGGAGCGCTGGTTTCGTTTTCAAAATAAACCAAAGCATAGTTGCCGCAGGTTTTAACAGTTTTTGGGACTTGAGCGTTAAAATAAACAGCCACAAAATCATTAGTCGGTATGGTAATTTGATCGGCATTGGCCGTAATCCAGTTGGAGGCGGCATAAGCTGGTTTGTCCGGTTCATTTTCTAAAATAATCGGAGTGCCCTCTTTATCTTTAACTGTAAAATCAGCAATCCTTATAGTTCCAGCTATAGGAATTTGACCATTGTTTCGAAACTGGACTAAAAATCGAGTCAACTCTCCCGGTTTGACTTCAAGGTCGACGATGGCCGGATAAACAACAACTGATTGTTGAGAAACTTGTCCATTAACAACACCGACCCAAATAAAAAAAAGACAAAATATAAACAGATAAATAATTTTTTTCATACTAGAATTTTGGCGTGGCCACGTACGTTAACTTATCTTTATAATAACCTGTGTCTTGAGTGGAATCGACTGTCAGTGCATAGCAGGTGGCAATTTGACTGCTGCTGGTCTTACTGGTTTTACTCATGATGGTAATAGCACTGGAGGAAAAAGGCTTATAACCTGTGGAGTAGGTAAAGGCGGCGTCTGAGCCGGCAATATTTCCTAAAGTATAACCAAAACCATTATAAGCTGCCGCATCGGTCCAGGTCTGGGGAGTTGTTGTTGTGCATGCTGAGGCTTGGCAGGTAGTGTCAGGGATAGTCGTACCCGGAACAGTGACGCCAATGCCTAGGTTCAAAGGCATATCATAATTTACGGTTAAGGTGTATCCGTTTGTGGCATTGGTTGAGATAAGATGAGTCTGAGCCACTTTGTAAAAAGTATCCATATTAATAATTGAACCAAAAGGGACAGTCGTAGCCGTTGACGCGGAAGTCGTGGTAAAACTGGCTCCGCCGCATGAAGGGACAGTGGTGGCCGTGCCAATACTGGCTATCGTATAAGTTAAAGCCATTTCGACATTGGCCGAGACCAAAACTCCATCAATTGGAGTGACCTTCATCGTTGTATCATCATAGGTAATGGACTGTGCGGCATTTTGAGAGTAAAGCCTGACGGAGTAACTATCGGCGACCCCTCGGGTATGAGAGCTGCTGGCCGGAGCCGGATTAAGAAAGCGATAGATAAAATTGGTGGCATGACCTAAAATCATAGTATAAGTAGTCGTGTTATAAAGCGGGGCGTTTAAAGTAACCGTTATCGTATGAGAGGTGCCGGCAGTGCTTAGTGAAGCAGCAGAAATACCAACGCCGGTTGAAGTCAAACAGTTACTTGAGGCACAGCCTGTGCCACCGACTAAGTCGGAAGGCAGGGTAGCCGAATCAAAACCAGTGCTGTCGGGAATGCCGTCGTTGGGATTGCTTGAGGCGGCGGGAATGGTTAAAACCAATTTTTCAAGAGAAGCAATGTTAGTAGTCGGTTTAAAGGTGACAGTTATCTGACCGCTTTGAGTGGCAATTACCCGGTCTCCGCCGACTAAAGTACCGGCCATATTAGGAGTAAAGGCAAAATTGGTAGTGTTGTTTATGCTTTGCACTGTATAAGTGACGCCAACCGGCTGAGAGTTTTTGCAACCATAGCTAGCCATTCCGTTAAAACAAACAACATCTCCGGGAAAAAGATTGCCGGTATCACTATCTGTCGTGTCATTGGCTGTCAGTCCGGTTTGAATTGTGGCGTAGTTGGCGCTGCTTCCAACTCCCGTACTGCTTATTGATGCTTTAAAAGAAAGACGGGAGTTTCCTAAAGTAGTGTAGGCTTGATTAAAAGGGACAGAGGCGTTGACAGATCCTAATTTTCCTAGATAAAAGAAAGTTAGGATTAAAAAGAAAATTTTTGTTAGGAAGAAATTTTTTTTAGGCTTGAGCATATTAGGCTTGAGCATAGATGATTTATGTAATATTTAAATATAGACTATTTAATTCACTATTGTCAATGGGTAAATGGGTAAATCATTGACACATTTTGACATATTGACATATTTTTTTTCGTCTGTTACATTGTACTTTATATGGCAATAAAAGAAAGGCGGACGAAGATTTTGCTTTCACTCCTATTACTTTCAGACGTAGTAAAATCCTATCCAATTCCACTTGATGATAAAGTTCAAAAAACATTTGATTATTCTTTAAATCAAAAGACAAAAGGATCCTTAAGCGGTCTTGTTAAGGAAGAGTTAATCACGAGAATTGATGATAAATATGAGTTGACAGATAAAGGTTTTGCCGAACTTTGTCTTGGGTTTCCTTTTTTTCGTTTTTTAAGGGAAAAATGGGACGGCAAGTGGCGGATTTTGTCATATGAAATTCCTGAAAAAAAAAGAGAGCTACGCGATAAACTACGCCGGGAAGTAGTTGGATGGGGATTAGGGCCTTGGCATCGATCATTTTGGCTGACGCCTCATCCGATCATTGAAAACTTACGTCAGTTGGTTTCCCAAAAAGAAGAGGAAAAATATATCCAGGCATTTGAGTCAGACCATGTATTTGGCGATAGAACAGTATTAATAGAAAAGGTCTGGGCTAAGACTCAGCTTGATAAAAAATACCGGGAGATGTTCAAAAAATGGCATGATGTTCTGGCTAGCAGTCGGGAAAAACTTGAAAAATTTCAAGAAGTTGTTAACGAATACGTTATTCTTCTTCGTCAAGATCCGGGACTGCCAAAAGAACTGCTTGGGGAGAGTTGGATTGGATTTGAAGCGCTCAATATTTTCAAGGAAATAAAGAGCATTCTGCTTTCGTGAATGACAAATGTCAAATAACAAATGACAATTGAATAACAAATATCAAATTTTTAATTTTAAAACCGTTTTATTATTAGTTATTTGTTATTGAAAATTGAATTGTTATTTATCATTTGTTATTTGTAATTCTAAATACAATGTCCCCGTTAATGTCCGTCCGCATAATTTTAATCTTTAGAGCTTTGAGTTGGTCTAGGACTTCTTTTGACGGGTGACCGTACGAATTATTTTTGCCAACGCTTATCACTGCCACCTTTGGGTTTGCTAAATGAAGAAACTTAGTGGAGAGGCCGGTTTTTGAGCCATGGTGTGGGATTTTTAGGATGTCGATATTACGTAGGGAACGGTCGCGACCGTTCCCTACCAATCGATTCAATGCCATTGACGTTGCATCTCCCGTAAACAAAGCCCTAAAATTATCTTCTTGGAAAAGAAATATTAAAGAAGAGGCGTTAAGATTATTTTTATCAATAATGTTTTTGCCATTTAACAAAGAGAGACGGTCGCCGGCGATTGAAATCGATTGAACGGTTGAGGGTAGCAATACTTTTGTTTTATTATTTTTTATTAATGTTAACAGTTGATTAAAAGTTGATGTTGGAACTTCCGGTTTAAAAAAAACAATTGAATCTATATCATATCTTTCAAAAACCGGAATAAAGCCGAAAAAATGGTCCTTATGCGGATGAGAAAGAATTACCAGTTCGATTTTCCGGTCGTAAAAAGGCATGTGTTTTCCCAAACAAGAGAGTATTTTTCTGTCAGGTCCGGCATCGATGACAACATCAATTTTGTTTTTTATCCTGATGTAAGCGGCGTCTCCTTGGCCAACGTCGCAAAAGACAATCTTGGTTTGTTGGTTATTAAATTGGTAAAGAAAAATCAATAGTGTGATGATTAGGCCAGCGATTAATCCAGTTATTATTTCATTCTTCGAAACAGGGGAGGGGTTCATATAATATTTCTTCTCCGATAATTTAATCTTTTTTTAAACAGATTCTCGCGAAAACCGCCTTCTTTGGTAAATTTTATCGTCAAGGCATTAATTTGTTTATTTAATAGATATGTTTCCATCTGGCAGAATGTTAAAAGCATATTAGCGGCGTTTTCCGGTTGATTGGGGAGGTTGGGGGTATTGGGGATATTTGGGGTTTTCCAAACAGCCCTAAAATCCCTAAAAGCCCTAATTTTAATATCGTATTTTGACCAGATAGTTAGCTGTCTTTGTCTCAGGAAATCTTCATAGTCGATACCCAGTTCCTTAAAAGACCCATATGATACTCCAAGTAGTTTAATGTAACTTTCTAAGCTCTGTAATGAATAACCTTCGGCAATATTTTGTTTTCCTGATCTGGAAGCCTGTTCCATTTGATCAAAAGTCCTTGACTTCGGATTGATATAGCGTTTACAAAATGTATCTGTTAAATCGTGAATAATGGTTGCGAAAATATAGGTTGTTAGGTATTTATATCCTTCCATAGCTAGAATTTAAAATATCCGAATGGAATTTTTGATAAAACATCAATTACTTTTACCATGTAGGTTAGAAGTCCGTAACAGATATACGAAGGAATCAGTCCCAACCAGTAGTTTATTTTTCCTAAACCTGCCGTTAAAAAACCAAAGATCATTAGTGGAGATATAAGCCATGCGACTAGGATATTGGCAAAAGGCGAGATTAATGATATTTGTTTTAATTTAATAAAAATAAGAGGAATAGTAAAAACCTGCGCGGCAATAGAGATCAAAAATTGATTCCATAAATAATTCATTTTCTTTTTTGGGGCAAATAGAACTATCCCAATGGTTGCTCCATATGAGAGCTGAAGCGAGAGGGAGGTTAACCACTCAGGCCAGAACAGAGCGATAAAAACAAGGGAAAGAAAAAGCGAGTAGTAGACAAAGTTCTTTCTTCCATACAAAATAGCTACGAGCGTTAATATTCCCATAAACCCAGCTCTGACAACTGGGGCTTTAGGACCTACAAAAACAATAAAGATTATTATCATTAGCACAGTTATCACAATTGACATTAGTTTGCCAAATCTTTCGGTTGATTTGGTCACCATAGCCGCCAGGAGGGTAATATTGGTTCCGGAAAGAACAACCAGATGGAGGAGACCAACTACTTTTAACTGTTCGTAAAAAGATTTGGTCGTCTTTAAGTTAACTCCAAAAATGATACCGTTAAGGAGCGATGCTTGGGGCTCTGGAAGGTAACTATTGATAACCGAAGTAAAAATTTCTGGAGAGAACATTTAATAGTAAAATTACAAATGATTAATGACAAATGATAAATGAATTACAAATGACAAATGTTTTAAACATTTATTATTTAACATTCATTTGTTATTTGACATTTGTCATTGGTAATTATTTAGGTTAATCCCGATTAAATCGGGATTAATTAATACTAATAAGTCCCTTAATCTTCTCCCAAACACTTTTATTGACGATTTTTTTAGTAGAAAGTTCAACAATTGATTGATAAGGTCGGTTGTCAATAATTTTTTTGGCGGTAACCTGACCGATTCCTGGAAGTTTATCCAATTCGTCAAGAGTAGCGAAGTTGATATTGATTTTAGATTGTTGAAGCGATTGGTCTGTTTCTGTCTCTATGGCCGTCGGGGCTACGGTAGATGAAACAGGTGAAGTATAATCTAGCGTTCTCCCATTTTCTAAAAAGATACCGATGTTAATTTCTAAAATTGACGGTACATAAATTTTTTCTTGATCACTTATATAGCGGGCTAGATTAAAATTGCGATTGAAGAAACTAATATCAGCATCATTGTTTAATCCTTGAGCAAGATTAATTATGTCTTTAAGTCGGGCGCCGGCTGTTGCTTGATAAACCCCCGGCTTATTGACGGCTCCGGCAATATCAACCATAATCTGGATTGGTAGTTTTGTAGTTGATTCTTGGTTAAGAATAATTTCATCATCTTGATTTGTTTGAGTATTTTGAAAAAAGATGAAACATGAAAAAATAGCGATTATTAAAGAGATAGCAAGAAGAATAACCTCGCTGCGGTATTTTTGGAATAAAGGCAAAAATGATTGGAAAAAACCAAACATAATATTTACTGCGTAAAACCCGTTAATTCGTTAATTAATAATTAATAATTTAAACATATGAAAGTCAATGGATTATAAACGACAAAAGTGTTGAATTAGGTGTTAGGAGTAAGGAGTTAGGAGGAATTATCAGCTCTTCTTTTAATAATGATGGAAGCAATTACAAGCGCGGCTAAGACGCCAAGGGAAATTTTAAAAGGAAAGGCGAGGAAGGAAATCGAGGAGAATACTGTCGTTGGTCCTTCCTCAGTAAAACCGACATTGGCGGTTAAATTATAGTTGCCGACAAAAAATCCGGAGAGAATTAATGAGACCGGAGTTTGAATGTTTAGATCAGCCGAAGGGGTAGCTGAAACCAGTCTTTGCGAGCCTGCCAGGATATTTTGCGGCAAAATATCATAGCTGGCTTTTTCCCCAAAATTTCCACGGAGGACTATTTCTCCATGAGATTTAATAACATTGCGTCCGTAATTATTAATTATTAACGAAACAGGAATTTTATCACTGCTGTCAAAGAGTCTGATCGTCTTTCCAAAAAGAGAGAGTTTTGTTTTTGATAAAACGTCAAAAAAACTGATTTTTCCTTTGGTCTCAAGATTGCCAGAGTCGGTGACTGTTATTAAGATATTGGCGCCGATTGTCGTTCGGGCGGTTCCCGATGAGCCGTCTCCCAGCTCTGCCCGTGGTTGGGTTTCGGCTAATAATGTATAATAATAGTCACCCTCAGGCGCTCCTTCGGGAATACGAACTCTCAGAAGTAGCTGTTGAGTTTCTCCGGATTTTATGAAAAATGGTTCTTCGAGCTGAATAATCGAATTGTCCAGAGAGAATCTTATTGGTCCTTCAAACTCATCTTTAATGACCACTTTGCCATAATTATCTTTTGGGGCAAAGGGCAAGACTTTGGCGGAAATTACAGTTGGGTCACCGAGATTTTTTAAATTATAGGCGATTAAAATGGCTTTGCCCGGTTTAATAACTGTTTCAATGATAGGAGGAGATAAAGATAAGGTTATCTGTTGGGCATAAGAAATTGAAGGCAGAAGATAGAAAGTAGAAATTAGAAATATATTAAATAATACTTTTTTCATATTAATCTTAATTAATATCCCGGTGTGGCCACAAAACTGATAATCGTATGATAGCTGCCGGCGGCTTGCAAGGCAGAGATATTGGCTCTAAAAGTAACTGTTGATACATGGGTTATATCCTTAGGTTTTGAAGATAAATCAACTGTCACATTGGAGCTACTCATGACGACAGCTGGTGAGTCGTCAGTCTTCTTGTTAGGAAACGGACGATAATAATCGCTGCTTATAAAGTCAGCCGGAATATCTTCGCTAGCCATGTTATAACCAAATCCATATGTCGATGTTGATGTCCAAGTTTTAGCCGACGATTCGGTACAGGTATCGCTACCGCCATTGCAGCTGGTATCGGGAATACTATCACCGTTCATTGTCTGCAGAGTGCCTTCCTCGACGGCGGTCACTTGATACTGACCGGCCGAGCCAAAAGAAACTGTCAGATTGGTTTTTGTATTATCACTGATCGTCGAGAAAACATTTGGGACAAGCGTCCCAAGATTTATATTAGTGTTTGATACGGAAAAAGTAAAAGGCACAATTGAGTGCCAGTATTGAAAACCGGCCTTCACAATATAACCGGTCGAATTAAATTGACTGGCAGCCAACTGACCGACAGTGGTTGACAGTTTGTTAAGAGAGGTGGGTGAGGTCATGTTGCGGGCGCCGATATTGACATTGCCGTATTTTATTTTATACCGAGCTGATTCCATGTCAATCGCGGCCGCGCTGCTTAAATTAAAAGTCAAAAATACAAGTAAAAAGTAAAAAATTTTAACTTTTTTCATATTTATCAATCAACCTCTCCATCTCTCTCGTGTGTTTTTTAATTTGATGGAGTTGGTGATCTCCCATAAAGTCGTCAATAGCCTGTTTTATTGATTTAAGATGGTTTTTCAGCACAAGTGACATAAAAAGAAAAGTTTCTTCCTGATTTTTTGTTATTGTTTTTTTTAATACGTCATTCGTAATCCGCAGTTCATAATTTTTTTTGAATTCCTGGCCCAAAAACATGGCAAAGGGAGTTAAAAAGGCCAGAGAAAAAATCGGGAGAAGACTTTTGATTTCCTGATTCTCCGGCAAAGACATTATAAAAAATATTACGAGCGTTAAAGTTGTTGTAATGGAGATGATCGGTTCAAGAAGAAGCGAAAGAGAAAAAAGAAGAAAATAAATTAAAAAGAAAAAATTTGAGGTGGTTCCACCGGTTGAGTTGATGATAATTAAGACGATTAAAGTGAAGACGACAGATTCAAGAAGCCGCGACTTATCTTTTAAAAACCGTTTTCCTAAAAAAAGAATGATAAAAAGAAAGGCGCTAATCTGCAGATCATACTGGGCAAGATCAGTTTTGGGAAAAATAAAAGAAGCGGCGATAGTAAAGATAAGAACGATTGAATGAGTAATTGCCGGTGACATGTATTAATAATACATTAATAAGCACTTTAATAATTTAGAATTTATAATTCAGAATTCAGAATTAAACTCATAATTCTAAATTTTAAACGTTTAGAATTTGTAATTTAACTTGATTTTCTTATTTATAACTTAGCAACTTGGAGAGAATCAAGTTCAACCGGAGTTTTACTAAATAAGCATTGACTTCTTGGCGATTCAACAGAATGATCCTAGCAAAATGTTGACTATAGTCCCTTGACTATTTCGTTCAATCATTTAAATAATTAAACATATGATACAAATATCAAAGAAAAAACTCCCTGAGAATATACTGTCAAAACTGTTTAGTTTATTTTTTGAAATTGTGGGAAAAAAAGATGATAAAGATGAATTTAAAAAAATTATAGACGATATTTTCTCCGAATCGGAACAAATAATGATAATTAAAAGAATAGCGATATTTTATCTTTTACTTAAGGATATAGACAAGACGGCTATTTGCGATACTTTAAAAGTATCTAAAGCGACCGTATGCAAATTTTATTTACTAACTAAAAAAAGCGACGGAATAGTCTTTTACATGAACAAAATATTAAAACAAGAAAAGATCAGAGATTTTTTTGATGATATATTTTATGAATTATTTGCCCGACCTGGAAAACCTGGCACGAACTGGAAAGTCGGTTGGCAACATAAATTCGAAAAAGAAAGAAAAAAACAAACAGGATTGTAAGTGTTTAATCATTTAAATGACTAAACGATTAATCTAAAACACGGCATGGATTTTTTAGACTATATTTTTTTTCCCCATCATATTCTCCTTGACTATCTTTAATAATTTCAAGTAAGAATACCGTTCGGTTAGATTTATAGAGTTTGAGAATGAGAAATAAATAATTACGAAGAATAGTAGAGTAAATTTGGGTTAGATTTTTATTTGAGCGAACGATTTAATTTTGGTAACATTTTTAATCTTGCAATTCGCTTAACTAAAAACCAAAATTATATTATAGGCTGTATGTTATAATTGCTATTTGTTATCTAACAATAAAAAAAATATATGCCAGAAGCGATGAGAGTTAGTTTCACCGGTATTGATGGCGCTGGTAAATCAACAACGGCTCAACTTGTCGCAAGGATGTTGGCAAATAAGGGGAAAAAAGTTGGTTTTCTTCCTTCAATCGGTTTGACTCCATATATTATAGAAAACAGACAAGAAGAGCACTTATTTTGTGAAGCTAGTAATAAGATTGCCAGTTTATATAAAGAGGGTCAAGAAGAACATAATGTGTTAAAAATATTTGCATCTTCAATTTTATTTGTTGCAATGCAGGGAAGAGTATGGGAACCTAATTTAATAAAAAATTATCATCCGGATATAATTTTGCAGGACAGGGACAGATTGGTTGATTCGATTATCATGTTTTTGATGTATGGAATGAAAGGGCTTCCTATATCATTAATGACTAGCGTCGTTGAAGCAGTGGCAGGAAAAAATACAACAGATGATCTTTTTTTATTGACGCCAGATCCGATGACAGCTTGGAACAGGATTAAAGATGGAAAAACGGATGGACACGAATCATTAGACAAATTAGAAATTATGGCAAGTCAGTACCCTTTTATAATTAATGCGCTTATATCTATGGGTAGGATAACAAAATATATATCTATTGATACAAAGGAACATGATGCCGGAGAGACGGCTAATATAGTTTATAATGAAATAGTTGATCATTGAATAAGTACAAACTATGTCTTTTTTTAATATTTATTTATGATAAAATATTCTCATCATGACAACAAAACCGAATATTTCACAAAACTTTGCCACGGAAGTTATTGAAGAATTAAAAAGGGTGACTTGGCCAACCAAGAAAGAAACAGTTAGGTTGACCTTGATAGTCCTTTTAATCTCCTTGATTATTGGCTTTTATGTGGGTATAATTGACATTCTACTGGCGAAAGGACTGGAAATATTAACTAAGTTCAGATAGAAATTAAATACAATTTAACTCGTTAATTTTTTTAATTGTATTAAATGATTTTTGTTTAATATGGATCCAATACAAACTACCGAAGAAAAAAAAGAAGTATCAAAAGTGGCTACTTCTGTTGGGAATAAGGCCAGATGGTTTGTTATTCATACTCAGACCGGTTATGAGAACAAAGTTAAGCAGGCGCTCGAGCAGAGGATAAAAAGCCTAAACGTCGAAGAAAAAATTTTTGAAGTAGTAATTCCTTTACGGGAAATTATTGTCGTCAAAAAAGGCAAAAAATCTAAGGCCATCGAGAAAGTCTTCCCCGGATACGTTTTAATTAGAATGATTTTAGATGATGATTCTTGGTTGGTTGTTCGCACCACCGAAGGTGTGACTGGTTTTGTTGGCGCCGGTTTGAAGCCAACCCCGATTTCCGATAAAGAAGTTGACGCTATTATGAAGTTTGTCCAGCAGGAACAACCTAAGTTTAAAACTAAGTTTTCAGTCGGTGAAGCCGTTAAGATCACCGAGGGACCGTTTGCCGACTTTCTTGGAACAATTGAAACGATTGATGATAAACGGGGGAAGGTAAGAGTCTTAGTTTCAATTTTTGACCGTGAAACACCAGTTGAACTTGATTTTCTTCAAGTTGCTAAGCTATAAATAAGAAAATCAAGTTAAATTACAAATTCTAAGCACCAAATCACAAACCTGCCTGCCGGCAGGCAGGTAAATTCTAAATATTAAAATTCTAAACAGTTTTATGTTTAGTATTTATAATTTAAGATTTATTTGGAACTTGTCCTTCGGTAAACTCAGGACCCTGAGCTTGTCGAATGGGTAATTTATAATTTAGAATTTTTTATAAAGTGGCTAAGAAAATAAAAACATTAGTAAAACTAAATCTTCCGGCGGGAGAAGCAACTCCGGCGCCACCGGTTGGGCCGGCTCTTGGTCAGCATGGGATACCGATCATGGAGTTTATCAAGGAGTATAATGCGAAAACAGCCAAGCTAAAAGGCCAGATTATTCCGGCAGTGATTACGGTTTATGAGGATCGAAGTTTTACCTTTATAACAAAACTTCCTCCGGTTGCCGCTATGATCAAGAAAAAGATTTCCCTTCAAAAAGGGTCAGGTCGGCCAAATACAGAAAAAGTTGGAAAATTAACAAAATCCCAGGTTGAAGAAATTGCCAAGGAAAAATTACCTGATATGAACGCCAATGATTTACAAGCGGCTAAGAAGATTGTGGCCGGCACAGCAAGAAGTATGGGGATTGATGTAGAATAAAATATTAAATCATAAATAACAAATCACAAATAAATAATAAATTCTAAACGATTTATAATTTAAGATTTATTTGGAACTTGTAATTTAATATTTAGGATTTTTTTAATATTATGGGTAAAATCAAACCGCGATTATTAGGGATAGAAGAAGTTGAAGAAAAACAAAAAAAGGAACAGAAAACTAAAGCTTATGAAAAAAAACTAGAAAAGAAAAAAACCGTTAAAGAAGAAATCTCTAAGGAGAAAAAAGCTGTCAAATCCAAGAAATCCTCCGACTCGGAAGATAAAGCGAAGAAACAGACAGTTTCTAAAAAATCACGAGGTAAAAAATATCTTGAGGCAAAAAAATTGGTTGATAGAACCAAAACTTATTCTTTAAAAGAAGCAGTTGCTCTTCTTAAAAAGATGAACGTAGGGGTCGAGCACGCTCGACCCGTACTCAAGTTTGATCAATCGGTTGAACTTCATCTTAACGTTGACAAAACCGGGCTTCGGGGTGAGATTGAGATGCCTTATTCAACCGGCAAAACAGTTATAGTAAAAATCGTCGATGATAAAATTTTGTCCGATCTTGGAAAGGGCAAGATAGAGTTTGATATTTTAATTACACATCCTTCGTTCATGTCAAAACTGGCAAAGTTTGCAAAAGTATTAGGACCAAAAGGTTTGATGCCTAATCCAAAAACCGGAACAGTCTCCCTAAAACCGGAAGAAGTTGCAAAAAAATTTGAAAAAGGAACTTTAAGGTGGAAAACTGAGCTGAAGTTTCCATTAATACACCAGATGATTGGCAAGATTTCCAATGAAGACAAGGCCCTGGTGGGAAACGCCCAAGCCTTCTTAAAATCAGTCGGTTCCGTCCATATCCAAAAAGCCGTCGTTAAAACCACTATGAGCCCGGGGATAAAAATCACGGTCGAATAGCCGCTTGACAAATATCTATCATTGTTTTATCCTGTACATATATGTCCAGGATAAACATACTACTGAAGCTAAAAGGGGAGTTATATCATACAGGTGATCTGGCTTTAATTTGGGGGATTAAAAATAATAATACCCTATACACGACAATAAAGAGATATGTTAAAAATGGGATATTAATTCCAATTCATAAAGGTTATTATTCAACAATTCCCTTGATTCAAATTAACCCTTTTAATTTGGCTGCTGGTTATTTACATCGCTTTGTTTATGTAAGTTGTGAGTATATATTGACAAAAGCTGATATTATTTTTCAAAAGGGCAATTATTTTACTTTAATTTCTGATGTCTCAAAAAGATTTACAATTGGTGGAAATTCATTTTGGGTTAGAAAACTTAAGGATAAATATCTATTTAATAATTGCGGGATTATGGAAAATAATGGAGTAAACTGGGCTTCAGTTGAACGGGCGGTGGCCGATTTGCTTTATTTTAATCCTAACTATTATTTTGATAACCGAAGTAGAATAAACTGGAGAAAAGTTAAAGAGGTCCAAGAGGGGGTGGGATATAGATGATACTGCCAAAACCCGAGGATGCGATTCACAAAGCTTACCTTTATCGTTTACTAGGTGATATTATCGATTCTTCATTTTCGCAAAATATATATTTTAAAGGCGGGACCTGCGCCGCCATGCTTGGTTATCTTGATAGATTTTCTCTTGACCTTGATTTTGACATAAAAAAAGATATTGATAAAAAAAATCTAGATAAAGAATTAAGGAAAATATTTTCCAAACTCGATTTAGAATTAAAACAGAAAAGTAAAAATAGCCTATTTTATCTATTAAAATACAAATCAAAAGAAGGTGAAAGAAATTCCATTAAGTTAAGTTTAGTTGACAGAGCATTGCGATCGAATAAATATGAAACAGTTAGTCTTAGAGAGATAAATAGATTTTGTTTTTGTCAAACAAAAGAAACAATGTTTGCCAATAAGCTTGTTGCGCTTATTGATCGTTATAAAAAAAGATCGGTTATTGCCGGACGTGATCTTTATGATATTCACCATTTTTTTATTAATGGATTTCATTATGATAATGAGATAATTATTGAACGAACAAAACAAAGGCCAATTAATTATTTTAGAAAATTAATTAAATTTATCGAGGAGAAAGTCAGTGAAAAGATATTAACTGAAGACCTTAGCTATCTTTTGCCATATAACAAGTTTAAACTAATAAAGAAGAACCTTAAAAGAGAAACAATTTTATTTCTTCAAGATGAAATTAATCGCCTGTAAATTAGAAGATAAATCGGATTAAAAGATTGATTAAATTTTAAATCTTTTTTTTGCCAGGGCGGCAATCATGTCCGCCGCCTGTTCGATAGAGAGATTTTGGCTCGTTCTGACGATGATATCATAATGATGGGCTTTTTTGGGATCATGATGAAATAATTCTTCAATAAATTCTTTTCTTTCTCGATCTGATAGTTCAATTTTTCTTATTGCTTCACGTTCGGTAATTTTTTCATACTCGATTAACCAGTCAATTCGCTGTTTCATGTCACAGATAACTCTCACTTTCAAAGATTCTGGTAGGAGAAAGTTAGCTCCTCGGCCGACAATGACAGCATAACCTCTCTGGCTAATAATGGAAAGGATTTTTACCAGATTTTTATAATAGCTACTTAAATTTAGATATTTTCGGCCAAAAAAATCAGCAATTAGTTCCTCGATCAAAGAAACGCTTTTTTCATCAATTTCCTTAATTAAATTATTTTCAAGATGAGTCTGCCGGGCAATTGCTTCGACGATTTCTTTGTGATAAACCTTCCAAGGCTTCCCAAGTTTTTTCGCAACCAGATAAGCGATTAGTCTTCCTCCTGACCCTTTTTCTCGAGAGAGGGTAATCACCGGTAGAGATTTTCTAGAGGTAGATTTTTTTTTGAAAAGATTACTAATTCTTAAACGAGAAAGATTATTATTAATTATCTCAAAAAGTTTTCTCATCACCAATATAGTAAGACGGTCTTTTAAAAAAGTCAACAACAATATGGTAAGATTGAATTTATGGATAAAAAAAGCGACACGGCTTATGAATTCTGGCAGTACCTTTCCCAAAACCAAAAAGATTTAATTCTTGAAGGACAGTACTTGATGAACGATATCATTAAAGACAACGCCTATCAGTTCAAAGACTATTCTTTCTTGGTTTTTCCTTTTGCCAAGGCCTACGAAGGATTTTTAAAACAGCTTTTTAAGGATATTAAATTCATTTCTCATCTTGATTATATTTCCGATCACCTTCGTCTAGGTAAATTATTATCGCCAAATTTAATTGGCAGATTGGGTGACCGATCGCTTTATAAAAAAATAACCGACGTGACAGATAGAGATTTTGCCGAAAAAATCTGGATGACTTGGAAAACCGGAAGAAACAAAATCTTTCATTATTTTCCTCACAATTTAAAAGCGGTTAATTTTATCGAAGCGGAAGAAATTATTGACATGATTTTAAGAACGATGGAAGAAATCTATATAAAGCTAAATCCAAATTACAAAGTTCAAATGTCAAACCAAATCCAAAATCCAAATAAATAATTTTTTTTGATTTTGAATTTTGAACTTTATTTGAAATTTGGATTTTAACATTTAAATTTTATTATGAATGGTCTTAATTCTTTTCAAGCTAAACAATTGCTGGAGAAATATGGATTAAATGTGATTTCGGAGCAAAGGAAAAAGAATATATTAAATAATTTTTTTGAACAGTTTAATAACTTCTTGACAATTCTCTTAATTGCTGCCGCCTTTTTTTCCTTTGTTATCGGCGAGACGGTTAATGGTGGATTAATATTGACAATTGTCATTTTAAACGGCTTATTTGGTCTTTACCAAGAAGCCAAGGTGGAGGAATCGCTGGCAGCCATAAAAAAGATGACAATAACCAAAGTTAGAGTTATACGATCCGGTGTAGAGCAGGAAATTGATAGTAGAGAAATAGTTCCGGGCGACGTAGTTTTTATAGAAGGGGGAGTAAAAATTCCAGCGGATGGAAAAATTATCCAGTCACGAAGCCTCGAACTAAATGAGTCAGCTTTGACCGGCGAGTCTTTGCCGGTGGTGAAAAACATCGATGAAGAAGTTTATATGGGTACGATCGTCGCCAAAGGGAGAGGATATATGGAAGTGATAAAAACAGGAATGACGACAAAGTTTGGTTCTATCGCCATAAAACTTTCTCAGATAAAAGAAACAAAGACTCCGCTCCAAAAGAAGCTAAAAGACTTAACCCGGATGATTGGGCTGGTTGGTATCATTGCCGCGGCCGCTGTGTTTTTTCTTTCAGTTCTTGAGGGCTCTTCTTACTTCCCAGCTTTTCTTTTAGCGATTTCCTTATCGGTGGCGATTGTTCCTGAAGGCTTGCCAGCAGTGATGATGATAACATTGGCTATTGGCGTTAAAGAAATGGCTAA
>Ga0265292_1001772_pt1 | contig 17459 bp, 23 predicted proteins | sample Munlanlewell296A_FD_189080 | JGI IMG/M metagenome (GOLD analysis project Ga0265292, IMG submission 189080) | Leachate microbial communities from a municipal landfill in Southern Ontario, Canada - Leachate well 296A | ecosystem: Engineered > Solid waste > Landfill > Unclassified | place: Canada... | reverse complement strand
CAGAAACAAAAGTTTTTGATTTTAAATGTAGCACTGCTAATGTGATTCTTGCTAATTGTGCAAGAGGAGAAATAGTTGGTCCCTTCGGAGCAGGAGCTTTAATATTAAGTTTATTTTTTCCATTGGGACTTGCATTATTCTTTTCAATTGCTTACAAAGATAAAACAAGAAATATAATTGAAGAAAGAAATAAAACAAAACAGCTTGAGAATGAATTTAATAATTCTTTGTTCCAACTTGGAAATAGATTAGGAAATGGGGTTCCTCCTGAACTTTTATTTGGGAAGGTTGCAGAATCTTCAAAAGGGCTTGTTACAGGAGAATTTTTCAGAAGAGTTAATTATAATATTCAGCAAATGGGAATGAGTGTGGAAAAAGCTATATTTGATTCACGAAGAGGAGTTCTTTTATTTTATCCTTCAGATTTAATTGCTACGAGCATGAGAGTTCTTGTTGAAGCTTCAAAGAAAGGGCTTAAGATTGCTGCAGTGAGTTTAATTAGCATATCTGAATATGTTAAGAATATACAAAAGATAACTGAACGTTTAAAGGATATTCTTGCGGAAATTGTTTCTGAAATGAAAAGCAATATGACTTTTTTGGCTCCTTTGCTCTCAGGAATAGTAATAGGATTAGCTTTAATGATAACTTCTATTCTTAATACTCTTGGTAATGCTATTGCTAATGGAGCAGATACTTCTTCCGCTTTAGGAGGAATAGGTAATACTCTTAAAATTTTTGATGTAATAAATATGATTCCCCCTTATTTTCTTCAAATTGCAATAGGAATTTATCTCATTCAAGTTATTTTTATATTAACAGGAACTTTGGTTACTATAGATTCTGGAGAGGATAAATTGGAAAGAACGAGCAGGATAGGAGAAAATTTAAAGAAAGGACTTGTGTTCTATTTTTTTACAGCATTGTTTTCCGCATTAGCTTTATTTGTTTTAACCACAATTGTGTTGGGAAATTTAAATGTGTGAGACTAGGACATATGTCCTGAACCTATACAGAAATTTAACTTAAGTAAATTTTATTAAGGGCTCTTTTTTATATTATTAATGGTAAATAAAAAAGGAGTTGTTGCAGAGTATCTCCCTTGGCTTTTGATAGCCCTTGTTGTTTTGGTTATAGTTCTTATATCAATATTTTTCCTTAAAGAGAAAGGGGTTTCTCTTATAGACCAAGTAAAAAGTTTGTTTAGGAGAAGTTAATGGAACTTACTATAGAAAATCTAATAAAAATAATAATAGGAGTTATAGTTGTGGCAGCAGTTGCATATGGGGTTTATTCATTTTTTACTAATAATGTTATTGATTTTTTCAAAAATATGAATGTCAACACTACAAGTAAATTTTTAATGACTTTATATTAATATGAATAAGATTATAAAAAATAAAAGAGGTTTTCTTCTTGCAGAAGAAACTTTGAAAATACTTGTTGCAGTTATTTGTCTAATTTTTTTGAGTTATATTCTTATAGCACTTTATAACTCAAATACTTCTGCTAAAAAGCTTGATGAAGCAAAAAATGTATTATCCAGAGTAGAAACAATTATACTTTCTTTGAACGAGGGGACAATTGAAAGCCAGGATATTCCTTATCCTAAGGGTTGGCATTTATACAGTTTTATAGGAGAGGAAAAACCGAATTCTTGTTTGAATAGCAATTGCCTTTGTATATGTGATAATGTTTTAATAGAAGCAATTAAGTCTCAGGCAAAAAAATGTGATGAGAAAGGTGCTTGTTTGGTTGTTCCGAATCTTGTAACCGCGGATATGGATTTAGAAATAATAGGTGCAGAAGAGCTCTTGCGTATAGGAATTAAAAAACAAAATGAAGAAATACTTATTGGAGAGTTAAAATGAGCTTTGACGAAATGATAAAATATATAATATGGATAGTATTCTTTGGAATTGTTTTAGTAGGATTATTTTTAACGCTTAAAAAAGTAGGAGTTTTATAATCATAAGAAAAGATGAAAAAAATAAAAGGAATAAGAGGAGAGATAACAACACAGCAGATAGTTTTATTGATAATACTTTTAGTAAGTTTTGCAGTGATTTTATTTCTGCTTTTCAGATTGAATTTTGGAAAAGAAACAGATAGCGAAATATGCCATAATTCGGTTGTTACGAGAGGAAGTTCAGTTATTCCTGCGGATGCAACCCCATTAAAATGCTCGAGGACGTATATTTGTTTAACTAAGGATGGAAGTTGTGAAGGGATGACTAAGCCAGAAATAAAAAAAGTAAAAACAAAGGAAGAAATTTATGGAGTATTAGCAGATGAAATGGCTAATTGCTGGTGGATGTTTGGAGAAGGAAAAGTAGATTATGTTGGTAAAGATTTTTTCACTAGGGATAATTATTGTTCTATTTGTTCACAAATAGCATTTGATAATAGCTTAAAAGAAATTGAAGGAATGGGAGAAGAAATAAACAAGGACGAACTTTATAATTATCTTTCTGTAACTCAAATCTCGGGTAAAGAAATAAATTATGCAGAATATATTTTTGGAACAAATGATATTAATACTTTAAAGAATCAAGTTCTTGTTGGAGAAGATGGAACTGAAACAACTGCAACAACTTTTGGAACTATAGACTTAAACAAACAATATTTTGTTATTATGGGAATAACAAGTGAGATTGCAGGAAAAGGATGGAAAGTTGCAGCAGGAATTGGAGTTGCTGCAGCTGGATTTTTTACAGGCGGAGCTACTTGGACATTAGCGGGAACAATTTTAGGAACTTTGATTATGGAGTATGGGGATGAAATTGGGGCAATAATAGTCCCAGGAAATGGAATTAAAAATAATTTTTTAGCACCAACAATTCAAGAAGCTAATTCAGAATCTCTAAAAAAGTTTGATTGTTATGAAATTATAAATTCTCTTTAAATAATTTTATTAATTCTTCTTTGAGATTATTATCTCTCATTTTGAATATATCCATTAATTAAATATAGACCACTTTGAATAATCCTATTTTTAAGAAATTTAATTATCTGTAACAAAATACTCATTTTATTATATTATTTATTTTTAATGAATTATATACGATATTATTAATTATACAATCCTATTACTATTATATGTCGTTTTTATTAACAAACAAAAAATCATCTTTTTGAATTTTTTCAAAACCCTATATAATTTTTTATATAATTATAACTTTGATTTAGAGTGGGGTTAGTTTTATTAATTCTGTTTTTATAATATTTCTATGAATAAGGGTAAAAGAGGAACAATTCTTATTGAGAATGTTGTTTTTATAATACTCAATTTGCTTTTTCTTTCAGTGCTTGTTTTATTTTTAGTTAATCAAGGAAGTGGGGCAATTGTTCTTGAGCAAACTTATGCAAAGCAAATTGCAATGCTTGTGGATTCCGCACAGCCACTTATGCTTATAAAAATTGATATGGCAAAAGGGAAAAAACTTGCGGAGAAAAATGGGATTGATTTTAATAATGTTGTAAGTATAGATGGAAATATTGTTACTGTAAAATTAAGCGAAGGCAAGGGCTATACTTATGCTTTTTTTAATGATGTGGATGTTTCTGCTTATGCAGATAAGAATGATAAGGGAGATTATACTGGGCTGTATATTCTTACAATAAATAAAAAAGAGGAAGTTACGGCAAATGAATAAACGTCATAAAAATCAGAGATTTTTAATCTGCGATTTTTTTCCAAAGAATCAGCGGGGAACAGATAAAATTCTTTCAATTTATTGGTTTGTTATTTTAACACTCATAGCTGGGGGAGTATTTGCTATGGTTTATGTTTTTTATGGAGCCCCTTATGATGTTAGAGGAATAGAATCAGAGATTCTTGCAGAAAGAATTGCAGACTGCATATCAAGTGAAGGAATTATTGATTCAGAATTTTTTGTAGATGGCACTTTCAATACTAAAATTAGTGAAACTTTTAATGCAAAATGCAATTTTAATTTTAATGTCGAAGAAGGTTATGGAGATGCAAATGAAGCACAATATTTTTATGAAGTAGAATTTTATACACCCGAGAATATAGCAAATTCGGTATTTAGTTTTTATTATGGAAATAGTAATTGGAAAGGAGATTGTTTCATAAAAAAGGAAAATGACAAGGAATATACTAATCTTGCAAAATGTACAGAAAAGAGATTCTATGCTTTAAGTGAAGAAGGAAATCAATATTTAATTAAAATTTTGTCTGTAATTGGAAAATCTGAAAAGAATGTTCGGCAATAGTGGGGAAAATAAAAGATAAAAATAAAAATGGTAGGAAAGAAAAAATGAAAAACAAAAGAGGACAAGTGGGAGAATCTATTACCTGGGTAGTTGCCACTATAATTGTGATAGTTCTCTTACTAATATTTATTTATGCTTCAATTCTTTTATCAAAGACAAAATCTCTTAAATTGGATGTAAAAGCAAATTCTGAAGATTCTTTTGACTGGATAAATTCTAAAACGCAAATAGCATATTCAATTAATGACAACAATAAAAATAAAATCGAGGGCTGGATTTCACAGGGCAAGAAAGATGAATAAAAAAGGGGATTTACCTGTTACTATATTAGTTATAGGAGTATTTGCAGTATGCACTTTGGCTTTGCTCAGTTTTTTTTATTCTTCTTTCCTAATTCATAAATCTTTTGTTGGGGTAGAAATAATCGAAAATGCAAATATTCAGATAGAAGAAAATTCATTAAATCAATTTTATATAGAAGAAAAAACTAACGTTTTTTCTCCTGGATTGGAAGGGGGAATTCATTTATTAAAGGAAAAGATAATTTTCTCAGTTGAATATAATTCATAATATTTGATAAAGGATATTGTTAATGCAAATATTATTCTTAATTGTAATTAATTGAAAATCATGTGAAATATAATTAATGTGGTGGTTTACTTTTAGTTAGAGGTATATTCTATATAATATTAATAACTGTTTGATATAATTAGAGTTTGACGAGGGTTTGTTAAATATGTATATATGATTATAAAGCATGCAAAAGAAAACATTTTTAAACAAAATAATCTATATAACAATAATGGAAAGTAAAAAGGGGCAAGGTATGAGCACAAGCACAATAATTTTGCTTATTCTAGGACTTGTTATACTCGTTGTGTTAGTTTTAGGATTTACAATGGGGTGGAATAAAATCGCTCCCTGGTTAAATACTAATAATTTAGAGACAATAAAAACTTCATGTGGAGTTGCTTGTTCAGTAGGAGGACAATACGATTTTTGCACAGTGTTAAGAGATGTTAATGATGGAACTAATGCTAAGTTTAAAACAACTTGTCAAGAATTATCCACAAATCCAACTTATACTGTAAGAGGATATGGAGTAGTTGTCTGTCCAGATTTGTGCCCTGCAGCTCCAGTAGCTTGATTATATTAAAATGTCTGACTATGCTTGTTCTGAAAAGAGAAATAAGGGAAAGGATAAAAGAAAAGAAAAAAAGAAGCATCCTTATAGAAAGGGTGGAAAATTAAGGGGTTTAGAGATTAAGACCTGATTAATTTGTTATAAAATTAATTGATAAAATACCATTCAATAAATATAATTATCACTTCTTTTTATTATGTCAATGCCAATTAATATAATATGATATATCCCTTAGGAGATTGCATCTTAACTTATATTTGTGTAAAGAAATCAAGCAAAGCGGATTTCGTAGTATTTGTTTTAGATTAATTTTATAAAATCATTTTTCCTTCTACTTGTATGTTAGAAACAATTTTTTTGATAGTTATTGGTTTTATATGGATTATATTTGCTGTTATACAAGATTTAAAGAAAAGAGAAATAGCAAATTGGCTTAATTTTTCACTCATTATTTTTGCCTTAACTTTTAGGTTCTTTTATTCTTTTTTTGGAGGCTCTGGATATAATTTCTTTTATCAAGGATTAATTGGTTTTGCAGCTTTCTTTATAATAGGAAATTTGCTTTATTATGGAAAAGTTTTTGCTGGAGGGGATGCTAAACTCATGATTGCTCTTGGAGCAATCATTCCTTTCTCAGGAAACTTTTTAATAAATATTAATTCTGCTGCAATGTTTTTAGCATCTTTTTTAATTGCAGGGGCACTTTATGGAATAATATTTAGTTTAATCTTGGGAATAAAAAATAAAAAAGCATTTTCTAAAGAATTTTCAAAACAATTTAAAAAAAATAAGAAGTTTTTTTATATTTCTTTAATTTTAGGAATTCTTTTAATTGTTTTTGCATTTTTTGATAGAGCCCTTTTTTATATGGCTATGTTAGTATTTATTTCTCCTTATGTTTATATTTCAGCAAAGGCTATAGATGAATCTTGCATGATTAAAAGAGTTTATACAAAGAATATTACTGAAGGAGATTGGCTTTACAAAGACATAAAGATTGGAAGAAAACTTATAAAAGCAAGTTGGGATGGGTTAAGTAAAGAAGATATAATTTTATTAAGAAAGAAAAAAAAGGAAGTTTTGATAAGGCAAGGAATACCTTTTAGTCCTGTTTTTTTAATTAGTTATATTGCATTGGTTTATATATCAATAATAATGAAATTTCGTTTATTTTAGATTATACTTGGTTCATTTTATTTAGGATATTTTTTAATAGTGCAATTAGTTATAAAACAGAATTGTTATTATAATTACAATATATGATTTTACTAAGATAACTTATTTTTAAGAATTTATATAAAAATCTAAGGAATTCTTTTAGGAAACCACATTTTTGACGCTTCAATTTTTTTTATCTTTGGAGTTTTAATTTTTTTTATTTTTTGTTTCTTTTCAAGAATATTCTTTAATTCTTCAAGTTCCTCTTTTGAGACTTGCTTTCTTGGAGAATCAAGAGATTCGTTAGAATAAACTGGAAGGAGATTAATTATAGTCTCTCCGAGAATATGAAAAGGGGAAATTAATACTTCTTTGGGTTTGAATTTAGTCTCTATCTTTTTTGATATTTTCTTTGCCAGAGAAAATATGGATTTTGGGATTTTATTAGAATCCGACACTGCTTTTTTTGGGATTATTATTATATGTGCTTTTGAAATGGGTTTTATTTCAAGAACAGCCAGAGAATATTTGTTTTCATCTATAATATAAGAAGGAATTTTTCTTTCTACAATCAATCTAAATGGGCTTTCATTTGAACTTAATTTTTGAGACTCTTCATTCTGCTCTTTTTCAGACTCTGGATATTCCTTATCTGATTTTGAATTTGATTCTGAAGTTAAAAGTTTATTCTTTTTGAGAAATTCAATAAATTCTTCATCATTCATTGAATTAACACGTTCTATTGCAGGACCTTTTTTGTCCTCAGAAAAAGTTGATTCTATTTGTTGAATTATCTGTCTTTTAAATTCTTCAATCTGTTCTTTATTTATTTCCATACTTCCTTTTAAGAAAAATAGTATTAATAAGTTTTATGCAATTTTACGCATGTCTATTAATTGAACAGACGCAACATTTTCTATACTTGAGAACTTGCTATCAATGCTTTCTATGTTCTTATCATCAGGATAAGAAAAGAAAACAATAACTGCTTTTAGACCAAAGGCAATTGGTTCTATAGAATATTCTTTATTTTTTCCTCCAAATTTTTCCACTATCTTTTTTGCAGATTCTTCAATTTCTTTGAGATTAACTTCTGGAGAAACAGGCATTAATTTATATTTTGCTCCATTTATTCCTACCATACTTTAGCTTAAAAAAAGAGGTTTATAAACATTTTGAAAAATGTTGTTCTAAATTAAAGTATCACAATACTTATAAAATCTGAATATTTTTTTTGATTATGGCTTTTGGGAATTACGATAAAATAGTTGAGAAGATAGCGAAATATTCTGGGCTCAATATAGAAGAGGTTAATAGGAAAATTGAAGCTAAGAGAGCTAAGCTTTCTGGTCTAATAAGTCAAGATGGGGCTGCGCAAATTGTTGCTGCAGAATTGGGAATAAATTTTGAAAATGAGCAATTAAAGATTGATGAACTTCTCCCAGGAATGAGGAAAATTAATATTTTAGGAAAAATAATAACTCTTTTTCCTGTAAGAACATTTAAAACTCAAAAAGGGGAAGAAGGAAAAGTTTTGAATTTTATAATTGCTGATGAAACTTCAAACATAAAAGTTGTTTTATGGGATACAAATCACATATCCTTAATAGAAAAAGGAGAAGTTAAGGAAAATGATATAGTGGAAATATCCAATGCTTCTATGAGGGAGAATGAAATGCATCTTGGAAGTTTTTCCGCATTTAAAAAAAGCAACAAGGAAATTGAAAATGTTCGCGTGGAGAGAATTGTGAAAGAAAAGAAAATATGCGATTTTAAGATTGGTGATCAGATTTCTGTAAGAGCATTTATTGTTCAATCTTTCCAACCAAAGTTTTTTGAAGTGAGCAAGGAAACAGGCAAAAAAATGACTGATGATGAAAGAGAGAAGGGAATGCCTGTTGAAAGAAAAGCATTAATTAATATTGTTATAGATGATGGAACAGAATCAATACGTTCAGTTCTCTTTAATGATAATCTTCCTCTTTTGGGATTAAAAGATTTGGAAAATCCTGAAAGATTATCATATCAAATCGAAGCTCTTTTTGGAAAGGAAATGGTTTTTTCAGGAAATGTAAGAAAAAATAGTTTTTTTAATAATGAGGAATTTATAATTGATTCTTTGAAAGAGGTTAATGTTGACGAACTTATAGCCCAGTTGGAGAAAAATTAGTAAAGAGTAATTAGTTATTTAATGTAGATTAATTGTAAAAACATGTTGCCCAGGAATTTCTTCTCCGAAAATTATCTCTCCAAAAGCAGATTTAAACCTTGATACAGCATATTTATCTTTTTCTTTTGTTTTTTCTTCTTCAGAAATATCTTTTTTATCAATTCTTTTTATTTCCCATTCGAATTGATTAGGAGATGGAATTTTCAAATAGCACAAAGAATCTTTAGAATTGAATCTTTGTATTTCTTTTATTGTTTTAATGTATTGATTCCATTCTGCCTCAAGTGAGGAGTGATAACCCCATCCACTGTCTTCCATTTTCAATCCATTATGTAATAGAGAGTGCATAATAATTAAATCATTATCTTTGAACATCTCTTTAGTTTTTTCTTCACAATATTTCATTGGCCAGATTAGATTGTGATGTGCATAATTAAACCCCAATTTATCATAAATTCTTTTTTTATCTTCCTCATTAGCATGGGGAAAATCTATTCCTCTGACATTGGCTCCCAAATATGCTAAAGCTGTTGAAAGAACAGGAGCATATTCCTTTCCTCCCAATGCATTATCTCCACATCCTAAATCAATTATGTTTAATCCTTTGACAGCGCCTCCAAAAATACCTAATATATTCGCAACATCATATTCTCTTACGTGAGTGTGAAATCTTCCACGAAAGTCAGTTGTTTTTGATTTTGCAAATTCATATGCTTCTTTTGCAGTTTCCACTATTTTTGTATCTAAACCTTCGTTTTTCATTTTCGTTGCGTTTAATTTTATTTGTTCAAGATTTACCATTTTAATATTGACCTCCCCAATAATGTCTTTCTTGAGGTCTGAACCTTTCCATACATTCTTCACTATTTCTAAATTTAGAGATATATTCTGGTTCATCTGAAAATAATTCTTTTCCTCCACCTTGATATAAAAAGATTCCTTCTGGTTTCAGAAGGGTTTTTATTTGAGGAAGCAAGACTTCTTTTAATTTTAACGAGGTGTTTTTACAAGCATCTTTTATCATTTTTCCAGTTAGTATTCTCTCTAATTCTGGTGAATTAAATAGCATTGAAGCATTGATTAAATCAAAAGAACCTTTTTCAAAATTATTTATTAAAATATCTTTTTCTAAAAGATTTAATTCTTTATGGAAGAATTTCTCTTTAGATAAATCTCCTAAATCTACTCCAATTATTTGAGTTTTTTCAGGTTCATAATTACATGATGCTAAAGAAGAGGCTCTTATAGAGTATAATGCTCTACATAACCAAGGTTCATACTTCTTGTTATATTCTTTATGCTCTATTGTATTTCCTGTTGACCCACAACCAAGATCTAAAATTTTTATATGCATAGGAACATAGTCTAAACAGGTCATCACTTTTGAAAAACTATCTTTAAAATCTTCAGGAATCTCTTGAATTGAAGATATTCCTTCAAAAAAGCCTTTTTTTATAGATTCCTCTAGTATATTCATTACAAATTCCACGCCTTCTCTTAAACGAATTATATTATATTCATGTATAATTTTCATATTTTTGGGATATCTAAAAAGTTTATAAATGTTACCATTATTATTACTATATAGTTATAACATATTTTATAAATAAATCTTCAGTCGTAGTTGACTATCTGTTCCGAAGGAACGCACGCTTTCTGTTTTTCGGTGTAATCAAGAGAAGGTTAAGGAGAAGTTTATTATTTTGCAAAAGTTTTATTCAGCAATTAAACGCAATTAATATAAATTTACTGTTACAGATAATTAATTTAAACCTACTTCTCCTTATTCTTTTATGCTCATAAAAACCCACCTTGTTATAACGATATTTGGAATACTTCTTTTGATATTGGCTGTTGAGCACAAAATAATTTTTGTTATTGTCGCGCTTATATCTACTTTTATCCCAGATATAGATTCAAGATATTCTGTAATGGGAAGAAATAGGCTAAACAGAATTTTGCAATTTTTCACAAAACATAGAGGCATTATTCATAGTTTTACATTTTTAATATTTATAACTTTAATATTTGTTTTTGTTCTTCCTAGCATTGCTCTTGGTTTTTTTGTAGGATATGGGTTGCATTTATTCGCAGATAGCTTCACTGTTTATGGAATAACCCCTTTTTTTCCTTTTTCAAAGAAAAAATCTGCGGGTTTTATTGTTTCAGGAAAGAAATTTGAGAAATTTGTATTCATTAGTTTCTTAGTATTTGATATTGTATTGCTCTGGATGAAGCTTTCGGATATATATTTGCTAATCAAATAATCTTTATAAACGGGGTTATTTTACAGTTTTTATGGTTGTTAAGGATATTGAAGAAAAAGTTAAGGTAGATAATTTTTTTGATTTATTAAAAGCTCCAGTAGATTCTTGGGTTGAAATTAATGGAAAGGATGAGCTTAAAATTTCTTATCCGAGTTTAAGAAGAGTAGATACATTATGTGTTGAAGGAGTTCATGTTTGTAAAAATCAATACTACCTTTCTCCTTCTTTAATTCCATTTTATGTAAAAAAATTTTTAATAAAAGAGACATATGAAGGGGGAAAATATTTGAAGATGATAACAGAAAAAGGAGATAAAAAATAAAAATGGCTGTAAAGAAGGATGAATTAGACGAAGAAGAAAAAGAAGAAAAGAAAACTAAAAAGAAAGAGGATAAAGAACTTGGTTTGGTTGATTTGCCTGGAATAGGGCCTGCGGTCGCTGCAAAATTAGAAGGTGCTGGAATTTTTGATTTAATGTCTTTAGCTGTTTCAAGCCCCGCAGTTATATCTGATTGTTCTGGAATAAGCCCTGCTGTTGCAAGGAAGGCGATACAAGCTGCACGCGAAATGCTTGACTTAGGATTTCAGGACGGATTAGAATATGCTCAGAGAAGGTCAAATGCATCTTATATTACTACAGGAAGTAAAAATTTTGATGATCTTTTGGGTGGAAGAGGAATTGAAAGCAGAGCCATTACAGAAGCTTTTGGAGCATATGGTAGTGGAAAAACTCAGCTGGGGTTGACTTTAGCTGTCAGAGTTCAGTTGCCAGTTGAGCAAGGAGGTGCTAATGGAAAAGCGGTTTTCATAGATACAGAAGGAACTTTCAGACCATCGAGAATAAAACAAATTTCAGATGCTCTTGGTGCAAATTCTGAAAAAGTACTGAAAAATATATTTGTTGCAAGAGCGTTTAATTCAGACCATCAAATGCTTCTTCTTGAAAAAGTTAATGAGATGATAAAGAGTGGAGAGCCCATAAAAATTTTAATAATAGATTCTTTGACTGCTCATTTTAGAGCAGAGTTTGCTGGAAGAGGACAACTTGCAGACAGACAACAAAAATTAAATAGATATATGCACGATTTAATGAAATTAGCAGAGACATACAATCTTGCAGTTTATGTTACAAATCAGGTTATGTCAAATCCTGCACAGATGTTTGGAGATCCAACCACTCCTGTTGGGGGCCACATACTCGGGCACGCTTGTTTAACAGGAGATAGTTTAATACAATTAGGCGATGGGACAATAAAAGAGATAAAAGATATGAAGCAAGAGAAAGTATTTTCAAGCAATTTTTCTAATTTAAAATTAGGTATTGCAGGATCTGATAAATTATTTATCAATCCCGATGTAAAAAATGTTTATAATATTCAAACAACAAATATTATAAATTGTTCAGAACTTCATAGATTTTTTAGTGTTAATAATTTTTCTTTGATTGAAAAAGAAGCAAAAGATTTGGAAGAAGGAGATTTTATTGCTCACGCAGGCAGGATTAGTATTTCTGGTGAAGAACAAGAGCTTCCTGTAATTAATTTAAGAAGAATAGGAAAAATTTCAAAAGAGGAAGGAGATTTAATATCTGAAGAATTGAAAAAAGAAAATATCACAAGAAAAGAAATTTGTGAAAAAGTGGGAATAACTCAAAGGCAGTTTAGAAGAGTTTTAAATCAGTCTTATCCAACAAATACAGAAGTATTTGACAGATTAGGGGAGCATTTTTCAGGGAGACTTCAGTTGCAAATGATGCCCGTTTACACATATAAGCATAAAAATTTAATGATGCCTGAAGTAATGAATTCCCAATTGAGTCAAATTTGTGGATATTTTATAGGGGATGGAAATTTTGAGGAAAGAGGTTTAAGATTTAGGGATGCAAGAGAAGAAGTTTTACAAATTTATAATTCTTTGTTTAAATATACATTTGGAATTGAAGGGAGAATAACTAAAATGAAAGACAAGAATTGTTTCACCTTGAATATTAATTCAAAAGAAATAAAAGATTTGTTTTCTCTTATTTTGCCAGATGTGCTTAATACTATTGCAAAATCAAAAAAGGATGTTATTTGTAGTTTTATTAAGGGATTTGTTGATGCTGAAGGACATATTGATTCTAAGAGACCAAAAATAACTGTTGCTCAAAAAGAAAAACAGATATTGAAATATTTACAATTATTTTTATTGAGGTTTGGAATAAGAAGTTTTTTGAGATTTGATGTTGGGGAGAAAAAAATTTCAAACCTTTCAATAAGAGATAGAGACGTTTCTAAATATTTAGAAATTGGATTCAGTGCTTCTGATAAACAAGAAAAATTATTAAGATGGGAAAAGCATATAGATAATACTTATAAAAAAGATATGGTGCCTATAGAAAGAAAGAATATATGGAATCTTTTAAAAGAGGCTGGATTAAAACCTTCTTTGTTTATTAAGCCAAGACCTGAAAGTTATAAATTGATTAACAGAGGAGAATTGGAAAATGCTCATGTTGCCTTGATGAATATTAAAATAAAAGACAGGCAAATAAAACAGAAAATAGAATTTATATTTAAGTTACTAAATTCAGATATAAGATTTGAAAAAATTAGAAAGATAGAAATTAGAGAGAATAAAGGCAGAGATTTATTTTTTGATTTTTCTGTTCCTGAAAATGAAAATTATGTTGCTAATGGATTTGTTGTTCATAATTCTACTTATAGATTATATTTAAGAAGAGGAAAACAAGGTTCAAGAGTTGCAAAATTAATTGATTCGCCTAATTTACCAGAAAACGAAATAGTTTATTATGTGAATGCTGGCGGTGTTAGTGATAAGGAGGAGTGAAATGGGAGAAATTTTATATTTAATAAAATCGAAAAAAGATGGAACATATTTACAAAAAAATTTAGTATCTGAACGTATTTATAGTTCAGATATTGGGACTGCAATTTTAAATAAATTTCCTTGGAATATTTCTAAGGAAGGAAATTTTGATATAAACATTTTTTCTTCAGAGGATCCTCAATTTTATGAGATACTTCAAGAAGAATATTCTAAATTATTAACTCAAATAGATATTTTAAATGCTAAGGATTTTGGATTAGATGTTTTGGATAAAGAAGTTCAAAAACTTTCTCCTAAAGAAGCATATATTGAACTGGCTTGCAAAATTATTAATAAAAATTTAATTTATAAGGTTCTTAATTTGGCAAAGAGATAAAATTAATTATTTATTCAACTAATTCGTCTTCGTCAAACCAGATTGATATTTCTTTTTTTCCATTTTCAGGAGAATCTGAAACATGCATTATATTATCCCAATTTTTTGTTTTAGAATTTATTTTTCCATATCTCCCTCGCATAGTTGAGGGTTCTGCCTCATCGGGATTTGTTTTTCCAACATATGTTTTTAATCTTTCTATTGCATTCTCTCCTTCATAAGCGATTGCAATTATAGATTTTACATTGTGAAATTCTCCAAGAATGTATTTTAATAAATCTGGATAAAATGGTTTTTCTTTATGAGATTCATAATGTTTTTCTGCTATATGTTTTTTAACATTAACCAATTTTAGTCCAATCATTTTAAGATTTAATTGTGAAATATCATGAATAATTATTCCTGCAAGTTGTTTTGCCATTGCATCTGGCTTTATGAGAACTAAAACTTTTTCCATAATTACTTTTTCACAATAGAGTTTAAAAAGTTTTGTTTATTATTTTTTGTTATGAAGAAATATCTTTTTATATGTCAACATAATTTTATACGTAGCAGGTATGGAGCAGAATTTTTTAGAGGGTTTTTGAAGGGAGAAAATAAAGAAGGCAAGGTATATTCTGCAGGGCTTGGATTCATTTCTATATTTTTTGGAAGGAGAGTTAATAAAAGGCTTTTGCACAAGATGAATTGGATTTTTGTTATGGAAAAATATATGAAAGATTATTTAATTTGTAAATTTGAAATTGATGAGAAAAAAATTGTGATTTTGAATATTAAAGATATATATTGGCCTGGCAATAGTAAAGATGTTGATGATTTGGATAAACTTTTAGAAAATAAAAATTTTGGGAAATATTTATAAAATGGATGAACCAGAATACATAAAACTTGTAAAAGATACAGAAATATGCAAGAATTGTACAAATATTGTTGTTGGGAAAGGAAATCTTAATGCAGATATACTTTTTGTTGGAGAATCTCCTGGAAAAAATGAGGATGAGCAAGGTTTGCCTTTTGTTGGGAGGGCAGGAAAAAATCTTGATGCACTTTTAGCTAAAGTGGGATTAAGTTTAGAAGACATTTATGTTGCGAATATATTAAAATGCCGTCCTCCAGAAAACAGAGGCCCCCTACCTGATGAAATAAGGGCTCATACTCCTTGGTTAATTGAACAAATAAAACAAATAAAACCAAAAGTTATATGCTCCCTTGGAAATTATGCAACTAAATTTTTTATATCCGAAGGAAATGTTGATATTATGGATAAACAACCCGGAATTACATCAGTTCATGGAAAAGTTAGATTTGTAGAGATTAATGGAGTCAAAATAAAACTAATTCCCTTGTTTCACCCCGCTGCAATAATTTACAAAAGAGATTTAATTCCTTTATGGGAGAAAGATATGGAGATTGTTAAAATGGAAGTTAAGGAAAGCATGGAGCAGAAAAAGTTAGTTTAGAAGAAATATTTGAATTTGAGGATTGTTTATTTAGAAGAAGTGATTATTACGCAGATAATTATTAATAAGTTATTTCACAAATTTCTCGTCGGTATAATAATCTTGAAATAGACTTCAAGATACTTGAGAAAGATATGAAAGATTATCTTGAAGTGGGTGTTGATGGTTCGGGGGAGAAATCAACAAAAAGAGGAGGATGGATGAGAGAAAAATGGAAAGTCAAAAAGGGTTGGATTAAAGTTGTGATAATGGGTTATAAAAATAAAAATGATAAAAAGTATGTAATAGATATAGAAGTTGGAACTGAAACATTAAATGAAAGAAGAGTTGCAAGAGAGATGATTAAGAGAAATCATAATGATATTAGTAAGATTTATGCTGATGGGTTACATGATTGCAGGGAAACATTTAATGTATGTGAAAAATATGGAATTTCAACGGCGATAAAGATAAGAAAAAATGCGAGCACAAAAGCAATGAATTCTCCAAGAAGAAAAGAGGAAGTTCAAATTTACAAAAGCATGCCTCGTGAAGAATGGGTTAGAGAAAAAAATTATGGTCAAAGATGGCCTTTAACAGAGGGTATTCTTTCAGGTTGCAAAAGGATATTTGGAGAGGATGTTTCTGCAACTAAGGAGAGAAACATGTATCATGAAGTAAAAGTAAAGTTCTGGGCTTATAATCAGATAGTAAATCTTAATTAAAAGTTAATGGATAGCGATAGCTGTGTTATTTTTTAGGATTCATACAACACAGCTTTTGTTTTAGTAAAATTTATAAAGGGGATTTATATAAAGTATATATTGGAGTATATATAAGTTATACACATAAAAGAGATGGTTGATAAAAGAAGAATATTTATATTGGAATGTTTCTTATTAGGTCTTCTTTTAATATTTTTTAGTATACAATTTATTTTAGCTGTTTCTCTTCCACCTGTAAATATTACTTTTAATGGTAATGTGACCCCATATTATGATGAAGGTGTGTTCACAATTAATTGGACTGATGGTGGACAAAATGTAACTGGAAATTATACTATTTATTTATGGATGAATAATAATTATGTTTCTTCAACAAAAAATACTAGTGCACTTGGTTATGCATGGTCTAATATCACAGAAGCAAATTATACTTTTGCAATTAGTGCTGTAAACACAACAAATAGTGAGGGAGCCAATTCCTCAAATGTGTCTATGTATGTTGATAGAACTCCACCATTAGTAAACTGGACAGATTCAGGATATATTAATTTAACTAAAAAGCGAAATACAGATAAAATTACACTTAATGTTTCAGTTGGCGATGCAAGTGTTGGTTTGGAAAATGGTTATTGTGTTTTTAATATTAGTAATGCAGTAGGTGGTGGAGCAAATGAGACAGTTGCTATTTCAGCTGGTCGGTGTATTTCCACTCAATTAAATCTTACTGGTTTGCCTGATGGAAATCATTCAATTAATGTTTGGGCAAATGATACTATTAATAATGTTGGAGTTAATCTTTCATATTATGCAGTATGGGTTGATACAACTGCGCCAAAAGTAAACTGGACAAATTCAGGATATACTAATTTAACTAAAAAGCGAAATACAGATAAAATCACACTTAATGTTTCAGTTGGCGATGCAAGTGTTGGTTTGGCAAATGGTTATTGTGTTTTTAATATTAGTAATGCAGTAGGTGGTGGAACAAATGAGACAATTGCTATTTCAGGTGGTTGGTGTAATTCTACTCAATTAAATCTTACTAGTTTGCCTGATGGAAATCATTCAATTAATGTTTGGGCAAATGATACTATTAATAATGTTGGAGTTAA
>Ga0265292_1001771_pt1 | contig 17467 bp, 19 predicted proteins | sample Munlanlewell296A_FD_189080 | JGI IMG/M metagenome (GOLD analysis project Ga0265292, IMG submission 189080) | Leachate microbial communities from a municipal landfill in Southern Ontario, Canada - Leachate well 296A | ecosystem: Engineered > Solid waste > Landfill > Unclassified | place: Canada... | reverse complement strand
TGCAAAAAGTTTTTTGTCTTTGCGATCCACAAAGCTTTGTTCGCAAAAGTTACCCTATCACAGAAAACATCATGGCGCAAGTCTTATTAAAAATTAGAATTACACGCCATTTCATGCGATTGCCCTGCCTCAAATTCCAAACTATTTCCATGTGGCATGAATATCGTATAGTAGGAGCGATTGATAATCCTTAATTTGAATTCGTTGTAGACGCGGTGCGGGTGAAAAACTTGCCAATGTGCTTTCCGACGGACTTTACCGGTTTGAGGGCTTGGGAAACGACGGAGCTGAACCGGGTTAATTTCACTTGCTGGGCGAGTTGGAGCATTGGTTCGTTTTTGGGTTCGATCCCAAGTGCCTGGTCGATAGTGGTCTTGGCCTGGTCGATCTGGCCAATGGTCAGGTAAGCTACGGCGAGTTTGTGCAAAGCCGGAATGTAATATTTATCGATTTGCAAGGCTTGGCGACAATAGTTGATTCCTTCCTGCCAATTGTCCTGGAGAAAGTGGCAGACAGCGAGATTATGCAGAATTTCTGGGTGTGTTGGGGTCATTTTAACAAGTTCTTCCAGATACCGCTGGGCGGCGCGCGGATCGCTGTCGTGGATGCATATCTCTGCCAACTCGGAAAGGACTTCAGGTTGTTCCTCATCGAAATACAAGGCCTCTTCCAATTGCTCTCGGGCCAGATCCCATCGCTCAATGGCACCGTATGCCTGGGCTAGTTGTTGACGGATATTAATAAAATAGGGGCGATCTTCGAGTGCTTCCAAATAATATGCAATCGCCGTGTGGTATTGGTTTTCCCGCATAGCGAGGTCTCCGAGGTTAATCTTGGCCGTCACGTTATCAGGGTCGAATTCGAGAGCGCGATGGAATTTCTCCCGGGCGGATTCGATTTGGCCGAGTTCAAGGAGAAAATTTCCGAACTGAAGGGTGGCGTCGATATTTTTCGGATCCCGTCGCAGCTCTTCCATATAGGCTTCGCGGGCTTCGGGAAATTGATCCATTCGCCAAAAGCATTCGGCGATCCGTTGGTTGATCTGGGGATAATCGTCGCGCAATTCCGTGACCGTCCGAAAGCAATAGAGAGCTCGTTTATAATCTCCTCTGGCCAGGAGGGACAATCCCATATGGTGATAGCAGACCGGGCAATGCTCGGAAAGCTGCCTGGCCAGATAAAACATCTCTTCCGCTTTTTCATGATTTCCCATGGAGGAGTACACAAAAATTCGGTAGCAGTAGGAAAGTTCCAGTTCGGGATTCATGCCTTGTAGTTGCTCAAAAATTTGAAGGGCTTTTTCGTACTGTCCGATCCTTGCGTAATCCACCCCCAGCGACCCGATGAGTTCGGTATTGTTGAGTTCGGTTTTGACCGCCTGCTCGTAAGCTTTGACGGCCTGGTCGTATCGCTTCAAATCATCGAGCAGTTTACCAAGGCTTATTTGCCAATTGGCATTTTCAGGGTTGATATCCACCGCGACCTGCAGTTCATGGAGAGCTTCTTCCCAGCGATGGGCCTCTAAAAGCTCGTTCGCCTTTTCCGCCCGATGTTCCGCTTCCAACCAATCTTTGCCGGCCATGACTTTACCCTCGCTTTTATCACTTCATTCCCTACCACAGACTAATCGGTCCAAATGATAAGGAGCTAAAGAAAAATGACTTCGACAGTTTTACCGGACCATTCAATTATAGGCTAGAGATGAAACATTTTCTTGCCGTTACGCGTATAAAAGCATAAGCTGACAGATGACCCCCGATTACCATCGGTGGCTGGTTGGGAAACCACTTGCGGTAAAAAATTTTAAAACAGTACGATAATGGAGGCAAAACATGAGGCGAGGTTTTGTGTTTGGTGTGGCAGGTGTTTTGTTGGTTGGTTTGATTTGTCCCGCGTTTGTCTGTGGTGAAGAAAAACCCCCAAAGATCAAAGTGGTGGCGACATTATTTCCTTTTGCCGATTGGGCTGGTCAGATTGGGGGGGAATATGTTGAAGTTATCTCGCTGCTAAAGCCAGGGGCTAGTCCGCATACGTATGAGCTGACGACAAAAGATGTTAAGGCGATCCGGGACGCTAAGTTGTTAATTGTTAACGGATCAGGGCTGGACGATTGGGTAGGAAAGCTGGTGGAACGCTCTGCGAATAAAGGGATTGTGAAGTTGGCAATGTCCGGGCATTTACCGCTGGCCCCGATGCCGATGATGGTGACCGAGGAAAGCGGCAAGGGAAAACACCAGGAGGACGACGATGCGAAAACCGGTTGCGGGATGTGGCTTGATCCGATGCGAGCGGTTCGGATGGTGGATTTAATCGCCGAGGCGTTGTGTCAGGTCGATCCGGAACATAAAGCGTATTACCAGGAGCAGGCCAAACGGTATTGGGGACAGCTTGATCGGTTGGATCGGATGTATCGGAGTAAACTTGGCGGCTTGAAGGGAGGGGTGATCGCGTTTCACGCGGATTTGATCTATTTGTTCCGGCGGTATGGAATAGAGGTTTATGGCGTGGTTGAGCCTTATCCGGGCAAGGAGCCGTCGGTGGATTATATTAGGAAACTGACGAATTTGGTTTCGGGAAAACCACTTTTGTTCGTATTGACGGAGGCGCAATTATCGGAAAAACCAGCCCAGGTGTTGGCGAATCAGTTAAAAGTGCGGGCGGTAATGATTGATCCCATCGGCGGAACAGGACTGCCAGGCCGCGATAGTTATATCAGTTTGATGACCTATAATCTGAATAAGATGGTCAGTAGGCAATAGTCGTGTAGGGGCACGGCTTGCTGTGCCCTCCTAATTTAAACGTGGCTTTTGAATACAACGCTAATAAAAGAGAAGTTTATGAGTGAATCTTGTTGCGGTGATTTGAACGAAAAAACGACGCATACCCATCTGTCACCTAGTGGGAAAGAAAACCAATATGAGTGTACCGATGCCGTTGTTAGCGTTCGGAATGTTTCGTTTTCGTACGGGACGGACCTGGTGCTGGAGAATATATCGTTTTGTGTGCCGAAAGAATGTTTGGTGGGGATTATCGGTCCGAACGGAGGAGGCAAGACGACGCTTTTAAAATTGGTTTTGGGATTGCTGGCACCTCAAGGAGGGCAGATCGACGTCTTTGGGCGCCCTACGCGAGAATTGAATAGTCTTAGGTCATGGATCGGATATGTTCCTCAGCGGCTCGACCTGGACTGGAAATTTCCTGCCACAGTGTGGGATATTGTTATCAGCGGGTGTTTCGGACGGCGAACAGTGTTTCAATCAATTCCCCCAGAGCGCAAGAAACGAGTCCGCGATATCATGGCCATGACGGGAATCAGCGGATTATCGGACAGGCCGATTGGAAAATTGTCGGGCGGTCAGCAGCAGCGGGTCTTTATCACCCGAGCTGTGGTGTCGGACCCGAAACTGCTGGTCGTCGATGAACCGACGAGCGGAATTGATACCGCCGGTCAGGCACAATTCTTTGATCTCATTCAAAAGCTTCGCGCAGAACTTAAACTGACAGTCCTGATGGTGTCGCATCATATCGGGCAGCTCGCCCATTATTCGAATTACCTGGCGTGTTTAAATAAACAGCTTCACTGGCATGACAGTTCGCTGGGAATCGACATCAAGATGATCGAGGAAGTCTATGGATGCGAACTACATACCTATCTGAGGGGTATGGGTGAGGAGAGTATTTCCCAATGATCCAGCAAATCCTGCAACAATTCTACCATGATCTTGGAACGATGCCTGTTTTGATGCACGGATTGCAGGCGGCCGTTTTGATCTCCATCATCTGTTCGACACTGAGCGTTTTTGTGGTTTTAAAACGTTTGGCGTTTATCGGAGAGGGGATCGCGCATTCAGCCCTGGGCGGGATCGCGATAGGAGTGGTTTTATTCGTTTCCGGTCCGATGATCGAGCAGAGCTTTTTCAGCCGACTGGGGATGGACCTGACGACAATTATCTTTTGCGTGCTGGTCGCCTGGCTCATCGGATGGACAAGCCGGCAGAAAATCATCAGCGAAGATACATCCATCGGAATTTTCTTCGTCGCCGCGATGGCCTTTGGCATTATTTTAATTTCACTCCGACGGTCATACACCGCCGACCTTTTCAGCTTTTTGTTCGGCTCCGTTCTGGCCGTCAACGGCTCCGATGTTTACATTACAGCCGTGTTGTCGATTTTGGTCCTGGCGTTGGCAGTGGTATTTTACCGACAGATGTTTTTGTTTTGCCTGGATGAGGAATTGGCTCGGGTAACGGGCATTCCGGTGGGATTCATTCATTACGCGCTTTTGACGATACTGGCGGTAACCATCGTGCTTTCGATCAAAATCGTGGGCGTATTACTGATCGCGGCGTTCCTGGTCATTCCCGGAGCGACGGCCAGAATGCTGACATATCGCTACCGGGATATGTTTTTACTGTCGAACGCGGCAGGTCTGGCCGCGGTACTGGGCGGATTAATTTTGTCGGATATTATCCCGGATTTACCCTCGGGACCGACGATTGTGATCGGGGAGTTTGTGATGTTCATCCTGGCGGTGATCTGGTCGCGATTGCGGGATAGATTTATACCAGGCCGACAACTGACGATTGTGGGAACAGTGCTTGTCCTGGCCGGTTACGTCGGACTTTTATGGTCGATCAGCGCGATGGCCTATGCCTCGAATGTTCAATCGTCATCGGTCAGTGTGATGCAGCAGGGTAGTGTGCTCAAGGACGCGGACTGGCGGTTTTTTGTTCAATCCGTGCAAAACGGGCATTACAAGCAGTTGAACAGCCGAATCGATTCAGACCCCGAATTCGTCGAGCTGTTGACCCGGCGGATCAAACAAGCGAAGTTGGACCCAGACAGCAAAAAAATACTGCTCGACGCGGTTAATACAGCCGATTGGCGAAGCATTCCCCAGAAGGTTATTGAGAAATTGAGTATTGGATTTTCAACCTCGAATGATGTAGAATAAAAATGATGAAAAAACGAAGTGTTACCATGACGCGATTGGGGCGATGGAAGGATACGGACCGGCAGTTCGATCTGGAATTCTGGCGGCGCCTGGGATCGCAAGCCCGTTTCGCCGCCAGTTGGGAAATGGTAAAAGAATACATGGCACTGCGAGGAATTCATGGACGTCAATCCCGACTACAAAGATCTGTTGAAAGAATTGAACGCGCGGGGGGTTAAATATGTGGTCATCGGAACTCATGCCCTCATCTACTACACGGAACCTCGCTTTACCAAAGACCTTGATGTCTGGGTCGAACCCACCCGGGAAAATGCCCAACGAATCTACGAGGCCTTAAAAGCCTTCGGCGCTCCCCTGCGCGACGTCGGGCTTGAGGATTTTGCCGATCCCCAAACTATTTACCAGATCGGTATCTCACCCTGCCGCATCGATATTGTCATGGGCGTCTCAGGTGTAAAGTTTCCCACCGCGTGGCGGAATAAGAAACAAGTTCATTATGGCGATATCCGTATCAATATTCTTTCATCCAAGGATCTTCTGCGAAACAAAAAAGCCTCCGGCCGACCCCAGGATATCTCCGACGCCTACCAACTTCAAAACGCTGTAAAATTCCAAAAACAAGCACGTAAACAAAAACAAAATTTAAAACAATCGAAAAATTCTCACCCCAAGATACGCCATGCAGAGAACCAGCAGGAATAAACGATCCGATCGGATCATGGGTTGGTCGATCATGGCCAAGCCCAGCCAGAGTAGTGTCAGGAGCAGACCCGTACAGATTTCCATCTGCCAGAGTGTAATCGGAAAATCAACCGACCCGAATACCAACGATAACGGACCAAGCAAAAACAACATCGCCAACGGTAACGATGTAATCAGAAACCCCGCGTTTTGCCCCGCCGTGGTAAAGGTTTTCACCAAACTTACCGACCAACCCCCCGCCAGCAGCAAACCCAGAATAATTCCCGCCGGCAAATGAAATCGGAAGGCTAACATTTTCACCGTCAGCAGCAGGACCAAAGCACCCGCTTGATACACACCCATGAAAAATAAAATTTTAGGACTGATCTTACCAACCCCCAGTCCCCCACCCCCGACCCCTTTCTTGCCCCAATCCCACCACAAATAAAGCAGGAGAAGCGTTAAAATAAAATGCCCGTCAAGCCGGGAAAACTCCCGGTCCAGCCCGATCCCCGACCCACAAAGGGATAACAGCACAAACACCAGAAATCCGGAGGAGATTTTATTTAAATTGCGATGAATCTCGCAGCCGAGAATTTCCGTCAATACCGCGGGAAGGACAAGCAGCGTGGGCAGCATTCCCATCACCGCGGCCCAAGCCAGATTCCGATCAACCAGGACAAATAAAATCATCAGCCAGTAAATCGGCCAGGCGTAGAGAATGGAAATTTTAAGTTGGTCTTGCGTATCATCAACCGGCGAGCCCAAAATCGGAGCCAGAATCTCATTGGCACGATAAATCCCCACAGTGCAAAGAACCCATCCCATGATACCCAAACCGAAGATCATCAATCCCGATTGATTGAGAAGGGCATCAATAAAATGAGGATCAACCATTTGACAAGTTTCTTTTCTGCCTACTGTCTACTGCCTACTTCTTCCCCAACCAGTTTGTTCCATTCGTCATAATTGAAAATGCACCCAGGATCGGGACCGGCCGGGTCGTCAAAATACGCGTCCGCCCGTGCCCGGCATCCGCCGCAGTAATATCGAAACGCGCAGGTCTGGCAGTGGCCCCAGCGGTCGTCACGGCGATTCAGCAAGTCCCACAGCGGACTGCGATCCACAATTTCCTGGAGCGTGTTTGTTCGTAAATCACCCATAACGCGGTCCGGCATATACACGCAAGGAGTTACTTTACCATCCGGCTGAATGGAAACGTACGTTCGTCCCGCTCCGCATCCGCCCAGATATTTGGCGATCACCCTGGCTTTTACCCCGCTGCCCGATCCGCAATGTGTCGCAGCCACTCGGCCCACATAAATCGGCGAATGAGCCAGACAAACCCGTCCGAATTGCGGACAAGTGCTGATCACGCCGATGGATTTGGACTGAATCGTCTCATTAAGCAGCATCAAAAGCTTTTCACGCTGGGCGGGGGTGATATCCTGATGGACCATCCCCTTGCCGCGCCCGACGGGAATAAAATTAAAATACGCAAAACAGGCCCCGCCGATTTTCTTGGTAAACTCAATCATCTCGGGCACTTCGTCATAATTATCGTGATGAACGCACATCGCAACCCCCAGACGCATTCCAGGAGTCGAGGCGATCACTTTCATTCCGTCCACCGTCTTTTGCCACGCGCCGGGTATCCCGCGGAATCGATCATGCTTTTCAGGATCGACCGAATCGAGGCTAACCTCGCAATAATAAAGTCCCGCCCCGGAAAGTTCCTCCGCCAGCTTGGGCGTAAACAAGGCTCCGTTGGTCGCCAGCGAAGTATGAATCTTCCATTCCCGGCAGCGGCGCAACACTGGAATAAGATCCCGACTGATCGTCGGCTCGCCGCCGGCGAACGCGATCATCGGCAAATACGTCCGGCCCATCTGATCAATAATCTGCAATTTTTCGCTCAGCGTCAATTCATTCGACAGACTCTTACCCGCCGATTGATAGCAATGATTGCACTTTAGATTGCACCGGTTTGTAAAATTCCAAACCGCGAAAAGCGGATACACGAATCGCTGCGGAACACGCAGGCCGAACTCCAAAACGCTCCTGCCCGCCAGAACGATTCCCCGCGTCACAGGACCATGCTCCGCCACACGCCGCCGAAATTCCTCCACGCTCGTCTCACCGCGCATCCGATCCATGAAAAGATGAAATGGAGCATATTTTGCCCGCCAAACCAACGGGGCCTGAGAATTCCGATAACTCCGAAAAATCTCCTCCAGCCGCGTTTGCTTCTTTCCTTCACGAGGCTTGACCAACCAGTTTAAAATCTTCAACAGCCACGGCTTTTGAAGATAATCCTCCAGCGGATGATGATAGTCCAAATGAATATCCTGCAGGAAATCACCCTTAAAATTTCCTTCATCATATTTCCGGCGCATCGCCTCGGCATATTTATGTGAATCGTAAATTAAATTTTCAGTTTCAGCCATATTTCTTCCTCTCTCTTAAAGAGGCACGACCGTAAGGGAGTGTTCTTCTTTTTCCTCAATTTTTGTAGCGATTCGAGCATGCATCTTTTCGATATACGGCCGATAGCTCGGTCCGCAGTTATAGGTGCAGAACGGAAATATTCCTTCCGGGGTGCTATAATGAATTACGCAGCGTTTGATTCGCTGCACGTCGAAATTGTACCGGTCCTGAAAGTGCATTCCAGCCGCCAGCAATGTTTTATAATTTTTCGACTCGCCTTTACCGCGGCCGACTTTTTTATTCACCATTCCGCGAAGTGATCGAATCATCCGGTAAAATGTCAAATCCTTTGGTGCCCGATCCCTGCGGAAATATTTATAAAAGAGCCAAACGGTTTTGAGTTTATCCGTCCATTTCACATAACCCCGATTTTCCACTTTCGTGGCCAGATTATGCAATTCCCAAAAAAGATTTCCAATATCAAACACCAACGGGAACGGATAAAGCTTTTTATCCGGGCTGACCCAGAAATACGTTCCGTTAGCGCAGTCGGTATGGCAGGGAGTTTGAATCTTAGGAGCCTGACAAATCACGCTGATCATTTCACTAAACGGCACGGCGAAGCTCAACGGGAAAAAGTCTCGGATCGGGTCCGCGCCGCTGGCTTGGGAAATATCATGAGCCAAATCGCCCACCGTATATCGCTTTTTATCCAGCTCGCTCATATCGATCCTCGCGGTAAACGAAACCGGCTGATAGGATATTCCGCTGCAGACGTCGATATTGTCCACGGCGAATTGCAAAATCTTTCCCACCTGGTCGGAAGAAACACCGCGTATAAGCGTCGGCACGAGGCAAATCTTCATGCCGAATTTGCGGCAGTTTTCGACGACGGCGATCTTATATTTCATGATCGCCTTGCCGCGAGTCTGCATATAAACATCATCGCTGACTCCGTCAAACTGCAAGTAAAGCGTATGCAAACCGGCCTTAGCCGCCTGTCGGGCAAATTCCTCATCCGCCATTTTTATTCCATTGGTCGCGATCTGAATCTGCGAAAATCCCATCGACAACGCCTTGGCCACGATCTTCATAAAATCCGGATGGACCGTCGGCTCCCCGCCGCTGAATTGGACGCACGTGCATGGAATAGGCCGATAATCCCGAAGCCGCTGGAGCATCTCCACGACTTGCTCATAACTAGGCTCATAAACAAAACCGGACATATTGGCGTTGGCGAAGCAGACCGGGCAATTCAGGTTGCACCGATTCGTCAGATCGATATTTGCCAGAGTCGCAGGCGATTGATGACTATCGCAAAGACCGCAATCGCTCGGACAGCGCTTGGCGTTTTTCACATGAGGTTTCAAAATTCCGGGATGCTCACCGAACCCCCACCAGACAGCTTTGGCATAATGATGAACGTCCCGATTCACGCAATCGCGAAAATAGCCATGCTCCGGGCACATCTTTTCGATCCACACCGAACCGTCCCGCACATAATATCTTCCCAAAATCACAGCCGAGCATTCCGGGCAAAGCGTCTCAACCGTCCGAGGCAGCATCTTGATCGCCGGTTGAATAGGCTGGCCCCCGTATGTTTGTAGTTTCTGCGAATCGTCGGTAAAAATATTATCGTAATGGACCTGTTTGCTATGCCCATCCTTAGGGCAATCAAAAAGCAAAACCACTTGATTATTGATCTTCCGAAACTCCGCCGCCACCTTCTCGCCGCATTTCGGGCATTGGGCCTGCATTGACCACGGCAGACCGATCACTCGCGGATCGTACCGCCGCAGCGACAGCTTATATTGCTCCAACTCCGTCGCCGCCGTCAATTCCGTTACCGCCTCACGCGGCGAATCGTTCAGAACCGGCGGGTACTCCGCCAACCAACCTTCCAAATGTCCAGGAACCTTAGGTCCTTCGCCACTCATGGTTTTCGCCCCTTTAAAAATCTCAAAAATTACAAGGCATAAACATCTCCTGATTATCGCGTAAAGAGGCGTTACTGACAAGAGGTTTCAAGTTTGGTTTTTAGATTTTGGACCAACCTCTACGTTTAGCAGTAGCCGGCACGGCCCTTCCTATCTCTTCTATCCCTCTTCTATCTGTTCTATTCCTTCTCTTTCACGATTTTCAAACTTTTCTTATTTTTCTTATTTCCCTAACCCCCGGCCAAGCCGTCAGCTACCGACTTTCTTCTTTAATTCCCCCCTCAAAAATTTGCTTTTACAAATTTCTGTGTCATCTTTAAGGAGGGGTACGGCACGCCGTGCCCTCTTTAAAAAAAGGAGATTCCAATGTCGCACGACCAGGACACCAAACAAAAATTTATCGAACTGCGAACCCAGGGCTTAAGTTTCCAGCGAATCGCCGACCAGCTTCAAGTCAGCAAACAAACCCTCATCAATTGGAGCCGCGACCTGAAAATGGATATCGACAACCTCCGCGCCATCCGGCTCGAAGCCCTCCAGGAGCAGTACTACACTCTCCGCGAAAAACGAATTGAACTCCTGGGACAGCGATTACACTCCGTCCTCGACGAACTAGCCGCCAGAGACCTAAAAAATATCTCCACCCAAAATCTCCTGAACCTCCTGTGCAAATTTACCGCCGCCCTAAAAAAAGACGAAACTCACTTATCATTCCACCAACCAGCCAACCTGAAAAACCTGCTCACCGAATCCCTCAAAACAACAACCCGATGGAACGGATAAGACGATTCTGATCCCGGTTTACCTCTTCGCGAACCCGCAAAATTGAAATAAATTGTGTTTGGTAAAAAAACAGTCCACTTTTGGTCTAGTTTTTCATCAACTTGTAGAGACGCATTGCATGCGTCTACTCTTGAGCAGCAAAAAAAATGAAAGATGTGACTCAAAGGCATTCATATACAATTACCGTCAGAAGCTATTCATTCGTCGGCATGGGGCCGAGTAATTCTTCGATCTTTGCTGTGATATTATCCGCCCGCATGAACGTTTCCCCGATTAAAACGGCAAGAACACCTGCTTTCGCCAGCTTGTCGATATCGGCGGCGGTTTTGATACCAGACTCGCTGACCAACTCGTCTCGCATATCTTCTTCGAGCATGTCAATTAACCTCAACGTCGTTCCGATATCGACCTTTTGCGTTTGAAGGTCGCGATTATTGATTCCCAGCAGGCTGTAGCCCTCGTGGGAAAAACCGACTGTTTGTCGGACCGTCATTAAGCTTTCGGGTGAGTGCACTTCGATCAGGCTGGTCATTTTCAACATACCAGCCAGGATCAGCATATCAATCATCTGGCTAGATGTTAAGATTTCCGTAATCAACAAAATAGCATCGGCTCCATAAGCACGGGACTCGTAAATTTGATATTCGTCGATAATAAAATCTTTCCGCAAGACGGGCAGTTGCGAGACCTTTTTCACCCGCTGGATGTATTCAAGGTCGCCCTGAAAAAATTGCTCATCGGTCAGAACGCTCAGGGCATCGGCTCCCGCCTCGGTGTAAATCCTTGCCAGCTTCTCCGGATCGAAATCCGCACGGATCACTCCCGCCGACGGTGAAGCCTTTTTGATCTCAGCGATCAAATTCACCTTCCGCAACGGTTGCTTGGTCACCGCCGCGTAAAAATTCCTCGGACGATCCACCCCCAACGCCTTGCTCTGAAGTTCTTCAACTGAAATCTGAGACTTGCGTCGTTGAACTTCTTCTTTTTTGGCCCGTACTATATCATCCAAGACTGTAGCCACTGCGTATCCTCCGTTGTTAAGTTTCGAGTTTCAGGTTTCGGGTCAAATCTTTAACCCGAAACCCGAAACTCGAAACCCGAAACTCGAAACCCGAAACTCGAAACTTTTTTTTAGACGGAAAGATTTTCCAGAAGATGATTATTCAATTCCCGCCACTCGGAAATCGTCGGCGCCAACTCATATTCAAACAAATCCGTCAAACCAACGTAATCTTTATTTTCCAGTGCCAATTTGATCTGACGCAACTTTTCCACCAGCCCCGTCATGAATCTCCCCGCGTTACCCGCCGACAATTCAACGCTTTCCGGATCGATCTTCAGCAATTGAAATGTCCCCTGCAAACCGCGATAGGAATCATTAAGCCGACCGAACATCGGACCCATCAGCTCCATCGCCTCCTGAACCTGAGCCTGGCGAAGGTGATCGACGATTTGCCGAACCGTTTCCTCGATATCCAACAGAAATTCACGGCACGCTTCCAGCGAATCCCGAGCCAACTGCCGCGGAACCGCCGTTTGAAAATCAATCTCCAGGTATTTTTCCACCGCCTCCTGTAAAACCGCGCTGATCTGGTCAGGCTCTAACACTTTACCGTCGCAAACGATGCTAACGATCATCCGCCCGCTGTCGGCCAAACTGGCCCGGATATCAACCAAAAGATCGCCCACCGTTTGATCTTTGACTTCGGTTTGCGAATATTTCTGACCATCAATTGAAATCACCATAAAATTACTCCTTTTCTCAGCCGACAGGATATGTGCTTACTTCCAATTATAAGAACCCAATCGCGAAACTTACATCTAAAAATGACATCTTTCGTCATTGATTCGCCGTTCCACCACCTATAGACTATCATTCAATCAGGCGAGATTATTCATGATTAAACAATATTGTGTATCCTGGCTTAAACCGCTCGGCGAATTTCGCCGGTATCGAAACACCACCATTGCCACCCTCGTCGTTTGTCTGCTCACACTTATCAACCGCCACCACAGCCTGGCTCTGTGGATTTTGCCAGGAGAATACCGGCAATATTTTATTCCCGTCACTTTTTTATCCTACGGATTGATTTTCTTTTTTATCCCGCTTCTGACTGCCCCCCTGCTCGCGCCGGCTGACCGCTTCGGCCTGCGGATCGGAAAATTCCGAACCTGGATCGTGGATGTCGTCCTCGCCTGGATTATCCTGCTGGCGTTGATTCTGATCTTCGGACGAAACCGAGATTTTCTGCAATATTACCCGATCTACAAACCCGCCGCTTATGCCTGGAAAACTTTTTTATTCTATCAGCTTTGCCAATTCGTTTACATGTTCGGCTGGGAATTTATCTTCCGTGGGTACTTGTTTTTCACCGCCAAAAAAGAAATCGGAATAATCCCCGCCCTTATCCTCCAGATGCTTCCCTTCGCCTTTTTGCACATCGGCAAACCCGAATTGGAAATCTACGGTTCGGTCTTCGCGGGTCTTTTTCTCGGCCTGATCGCGCTGCGGGCAAACTCATTCCTTCCCTGCGCGATCCTGCACTTTTCCGTCGCCTGCACGATGGACCTGTTCGCTGCCTTGTACAAACATACACTACATTTTTGAGGAAAACGTCTATGTCCAAATCAAATTCAAAGGAAACATTGATCCGGTTCGGGGTCTCGATGGAAAAAGAATTAATCCAAAAATTCGACAAGCTGATTTCGCGAAAGGGTTACAACAATCGTTCCGAAGCCATCCGCGATCTGGCCCGGGCGGAAATCGTCCGGGAAACGTGGCAGAGCGACCAGGGCCGGCAGGTCGCCGTTCTCGCCCTGGTCTACGAGCACGAGCACAGTGACCTTCTGCACCGCCTGACCCACTTGCAGCACGAGCATCAGGAGCTTATCACTTCATCCCTGCACATCCATCTGGACCATGATAACTGCATGGAAGTCCTGGTTCTGCAGGGCAAGGCCCAAGCCCTCGAAAAACTCGCCGAGCACATGCTCTGCATTAAAGGGGTAAAATTCGGCGAACTACTCCACGGCACGACGGGAAAGGATATTTAACCGAAGCATCATGTTTTCTTTTGTATAATTTCATAATGCTTTTCTATGACCGCCTTAAACTCATCCGATATCGCATACCAGTCGATTATATCGATCATCATCGGCAGGTTTGAGGAGGCAAAGGCATCCTTCAACAACTCTATTTTTCGCCAGTCCAGCTTTTCACCGCCGACAAGCACCAGGTCGAGATCGGAAAACTTTTCGGCTTTGCCTTTGATACGCGAACCAAAGACCCGCACTTCACATTCAGGCACGTGGTCCTTTAAAATCCACTGAATCTCAGCCAAATATTTTTCTTCAATATCAATCATTATGTTCTTCCAGTCTTTCCAATAAAAACCTGGCATCGGGTACAAAATTTTTCGCTGATTCAAAAACCGCTTCGGCCTTTTCTTCGTTGTAGGTATGCGAAGTAAGGTTCCTCGCGTCGCCGTAGGAAAACCACGGCAATGGTTCTTTAATCAGACCGTAGCGTGCCGCCAGGCGAAAAAGCTCCTTGCGAGTGCGGGGATATTCGGACTCCTCGGCGGCAACGTTTTCCTTCAGCCATCGCTTCATAAACTTCCAGCACAATTCATACGTGAATTCAAAGTTCTGAATAACCCCCGCCCGTATAGCATCTTTTATATCATCGTCCAAGCCGGTATTTAAGTTCCCATCAGCCACCTTTAATGTCCGTTCCAAAGATTCAACCGCCTTGCGAAGACTACTCAAATCAAGCGCCATGATTACTTACCTCCAAAGAATGTATGGATTATAACCAGACAGAAAATAATTTAAAGGTCTTGTGTCATAAAATCTCTTATGCAAACTCACCGCAACCCGTGTAAAACATTCGTAATCGTTCAGGCCCCTCTGTCATTGCGAGCGCAGCGAAGCAATCTCATTGGGACGTCGTTGGCGTTGGCACGAGATTGCCGCGCCGATGCTGCGCATCGGCTCGCAATGACAATTGGATGCTTTTTGATTTTCAAAAACAGGTCAATTTGAGCTATACACATGGAGGTTGAAAAAAAATACGGGCTAATCCAATTCACCGAACATTTCATCCAGAAGATCCCGAATGGTAACGATCCCGATGGCCGAACCCGCGCGATCGACCACGATGGCCATGCGGATCGAATTTTCCCGTAAGGTGTCCAACGTATCCAGAAGTTTCTGATCGGCTGAAAATTTCGGGACCGAGCGGAGAAAACTCTTTGGCAACCTCTCGCCTTCGGCGGCAAGCACCTGGTAAACATTTACGATCCCCACAATATTGCGGACACTCCCCTCATACAGAGGAATCCGTGAATGAGAATGTTTGCGAACCTCAGCCAGAAAATCCGCACGTGAAATTTCCATGGGAAGCGCAAACGTCCTGGCTAGAGGGATGATGACTTTGCTTAGCGGAACCTGGGGCAATTCCAATAATCGCTCGGCGATATCGCCCTGAATTTCCGAAAACGGACTGGCGGCCAGGCTTTCGCGTAAGAGGATTCCCAAATCGTCCCAGTCGGCGGTGGCGATGGCCGATCGCCCGAAATAGTGCGTGATCCGTAAAATCCATTGTGAAAAAACTTTCAATACAAAAGCCAACCCGCTCATTCTGGCCAGAAAATAACTGATGCGGATGAAATCCGCCGACCGCAACATCAAATGGTTGGCTTGGGCAAAAAAACAATTTTTGGGCAGCGTTTCGCATAAAACGGCGAAGATGGGGGTTAGAATGACGGTGGTCCAGAACTCCGTCTGGCCGGCGGTGTATCCTCGTTGACCCAAATAGGCGGTGATCATACTTGCGATTAAATATCCGCAGATATTCGCCCCGACCACAAAAACACTGATCAGCACCTGTGGCTCATCCAGCAGTTTATCCAGAATGACGGCGCGCCGGTCCCGGTTTCGATAGGCCAGATGCAGCCGCAGCCGATTCACTCGATACAATCCCGTCTCACATCCGCTGTACAGGCTGTAGAAGTACACGAGAATGGTCCCGCCGATCAGGGTTCCCCACAGGGAATAACCCGGAAGAATCGACTTTAACCACAAAAATATCCCACCGTCAGCCATAAATCTTCCTTTTGTCCAGGACAAGAATTTTTTCGATCCGGTTAGAGTCTATTTCCCGCACCACCAGTTTCACATCCTGATAGATCAGCACTTCGTTTATTCCGGGCAGATGACCCGCCATGTGCATCACCAGTCCCGCCACGGTCCCTAGCTCGACATCGGGGCTTGAAAGTTTCATTTGTGCAAGAAACTCGCCTAAAGGAAAATCACCATCCACCAAATATTCACCAGCCCCGACGTTAAGAATCTTTGGGCTGTCCGGATCGGGAAATTCGGATTTAAGTTCCCCGATGGTTTTTTCCATCAACTCTTCCAGAGTCACCATGCCCACCAGACCGCCGTATTCATCGACGACCATCGCCACGTCGATCTGCTCCCGGCGAAACAAGTGCAGCAGTTGATCGACTCGCTGGTTTTCCGGGACGAATTTCACCCGTTCCAGAATTTCCCTGATGTTTTTTGGTTGTTCGGCCAGGAGGCGTCGTGAACGAATTATTCCGACGATATAATCGATCTGGTAGACGTAAACGGCGATCCTGGCCCGATGGGTTTGACGGATGAACGATTTTACTTTTTCCACCGGTTCATGGATTTCGCTGGACGGCATATTGACCCGCGGAATCATCACCTGCCGGACACGAAGATCCCGTAGCTGGGCCACCTTGGTCAGTAAGTCCACCTGTGCCGGCTGAAGATATTTTTCTTCGCCTGAAATCTTAAACAGGGTCAGCAGTTCTTCCTTTGAATGCCGGTGTTCGCGGTGGGGGCCGACGATCAATCGCACCAGTGGGGTAATAACGATTTTTTCCGCCAGGGTCAGAGGAATTTGGAAAAATCGCATGAGAATGTAAATCGGCCCTGCCACGATAATCGAGGCGGGAATCCGCAGATAATAAATGACGGCTTTGGAAAAAATTTCACTAAAAAGCACCAGGGAAAAAATCGTTCCAATTCCGATCACGCTGGCGAATACCGAATGGTGGGCATGGATGAACCGATACACCAGAAGGCTGGAAACGGTGAAAATAAGGGTATTGCATGCCATATTCGCCACCATGATCGTCAGGAGTAGCTGTTCGGGCTTTTTAAGCAGATACTCCACAAAAGAGGCGACTTTTCCGGAAATGGCTCGAAGTTGCGACCGATCGTAATGGGTCAGGCTGGAAAGGGCAGTCTCCGCCCCGCCAATCAGAGCGCTTATCAACAGCAAGATTCCTATCGCGACAAATGAATAAATTTGCTGTGCGATTAATTCCAATAATCCGATTTGCATCAAACCACCCATTCTATTCGTTACAGCAACTTTCCAAGCAGCGGGACAACGTTATCATGTCCCGGAACAATCACGTCTGCCACTTCCAGAATATCATGGAGCGACTGCTGGGCAAGTTTCAAGTCTGAACTTTCCTCCCACACTCTGCCGTGCTCCAGATAGTCGCTGTTGATGACGGCATCGCCCGCGATAATAACGGCTCCGACGGGTGGGGTCAGGAGAATCCCGCACCCCCCGATTGACGCCCCAGGCGAAGGAAATATCTCCACCTGGTCAGCCAGTTTGTCCGGAGCAGGTTCGCAGCGG
>Ga0265292_1001770_pt1 | contig 17495 bp, 10 predicted proteins | sample Munlanlewell296A_FD_189080 | JGI IMG/M metagenome (GOLD analysis project Ga0265292, IMG submission 189080) | Leachate microbial communities from a municipal landfill in Southern Ontario, Canada - Leachate well 296A | ecosystem: Engineered > Solid waste > Landfill > Unclassified | place: Canada... | reverse complement strand
ACTCTTCCCCAACGGTTCTGATAGCGCTTTAGCGTGCAGTCTGAGCGCGAGAATCTTGCTTCAAGATACTCGATAACCTCAGCAATTACCTGTTCATAGGTTTCTTTTACTTTTTCCATAATTAAATATAGCTTGATTGACAGCGGAATTGCCGTCAATACAATAATAGACCAAAATATTATGGAAAGTATTTTATCAATAATAAGATTTAATTATTTGACATTAAGGAGGTAAAGAAGCATTGCTTTGCATAATCATTTGGTGTACATAACGCTTGAAGCCATCAATCAGCTGGATCCCTCCTGCATGGACCCTGGCCACGACAGACTGTAACTGGCCATGCTCACGCATAGACTTCTCCACCTGAAGGATCCGGCCCATATTCATGATCCGCATCTCTGAGAGTGACAGGTCAAATTCGCTTAAGGGTATCTCTTCGATTCTGGGGCTCACCGATCCTGTTTTTAGTCCCGGTAAAGGTAACCGGCTGAAAAGCCCGGTGCAATCGAGGTCCCATTTACAATCAGACACTATTTTTAACCAAAATCGCCTCTTGCTTTGATAGGATCTGCAGGTGTGCTAAGAACGAGGTCCCATTTACAATCAATAGTGATGGGTCCCTTTGACGCCTTTTGTTACGTTCGCATTGTAACTCACGATTACGCACTACATACTCCGGATGTGACTCCCGGTATTCTCCCTGATATTGATGAGAGGGGCGCCGTCGACGCCATGCCTGTTGACTTTTTAGATGCTTCTTCCGATAGACTGTATCATTTTGGTACCGCTCCTTTTTCCTGGCGCTCCGACGAGTCTGCTGACACTCCTGGGCGGAACAATACGTTTGTTTTTTCTTGAGACGGGGATTAAGTGGTACCGTTTTACCACAGTGATGGCAAGTTATTGTGCGAGTCATTACGTTAAGCTTTCTTCAACCGAAAGTGTAACGTTTTAGGAAAACAGTAAAAGGTGGTATCGTTTTTCGCCGGTGGGTGGTATCAGTTTATACCCTTGTTAAAAGGTATGCCCTTCTTTTCCGGGATTGCCTGAACCATTATATCCTGGTAAAGCAATATTTGTTCCGGTTGAGGCAACTCCATGCTGATTTTTTTCCCTCCGGTAATATCGACTTCAGACCAGACTATCTTTTTCATGGCAAATTCGGGAGTAATTGAAGGCGCCCCCGGATTCCAGCCACTCTGAACATTAACACTCAGTTCGATGCCAACCCGATCGGCCTCTTTTACCGCATGTTTATAAAGCTCCATCCATGCCGGACTCATGAAGACAGGTCCGGCAGGTGTTTTCCGGGCTATCTGGTAATTCGAACTTCCGGCATCAACAATCGAAGCGCCACCATAACCTTTTGATTTCATCTGTTCGAGATCGCGGGTAATTGATTCTTTAGTGGCCATGCTGTTCAGCCACCACCAGTAGCATCGGAGGCGGGATTCGGAAGGCGGATTCAGGAAGCCCCGTTCCAGATAACTTCGAGGTTGCCCATTTGTGCCGGTTTCAATGATCAGTGTCCCGCCATTTATCGGATCGGCATAGCCGGAAAGGTCTTCCTGATCGAATACTGGAAGGTGCACCAGAACAGATATCGCAAGGATCAGTAACGGGAGTTTTTTCATGGACCTTAATTTGAACCGGGTTCCTCCTGAATCCGATATCGGCCTTTACCAGAAGGCGCCAGCGTTCGATTTTTGTTGAGCGTCATCCAAAGATAAGAACCAAATCGAATTAAACACCTGGTTCGTAAACTTCCATTAAGAAACGGGGCAGCTGCTATTGAAACCTCCGTCGGCTTTTCCAATCTGAATTTGTTTACGGTATGAATATTAAAATTAACCTGACGTGTTGTATAGATATTCCGGCCTACTTGAGCACCCAATTACTTAAAGCTCCCATCCTTTCCGATATTCTCTCACAAGGAACTTATTGGCTTCCGGAATGTTTGTAATTTTCATATTAGCAGCATCATAGTCGACCTTTTTCCCTGCTCGTAATGCCACTGCTCCGAGAAGGATGGCCTCCGTAACTGGTCCTGCATAAATAAAGCTTCCGGGTGACTGGGTGTTATTTTTAAAGGAGTTGATCCAGATATCGTTACTGTCTTGTCCTGATGGATCGGGAGCGGATTCTTTTACCAGCATCGTGTTTTCAGTGTACAGCACCGGGTTTTCACCCCTGAAGTCGCCGATTATTTTTCCTTTATCACCAACGAACATCATTCCTTCCTTTTTCAATGATTCACCTCCTGCACCCAGCTCGTCAGGGGTAACAGGTTTCATGCCTCCGTCGTACCAGAAAAGATCAAAGGGTGGAAGTTCTGCCTGGGCTTCGAATTTAAAACGGATGATACAGGATAAGGGGAATGCAACATCATTTTTAACACCTACAGCCACATTGTCCTGCAGTGCACAAGTTGTTGCGGCGTATGTTTCAGCGCTTTTAGCCGGGGTATCAATGCCTAAAGTCATAAAAAGCGGGAAAAGGCTGTAATGTCCCATATCGGCAATACTTCCTGCTCCAAAGTCGTACCATCCGCGAAAGACTGCATGAGTATAGTTTGGATGATAGGGTCGATCAGGTACCGGACCCAGCCATAGATCCCAGTTAAAACCTTTTGGCACAGGTGGTTTATCTGTGGGGTTGGCTTGCCATTGAGGCCACACGGGCCTGTTCGACCAGTTATGTATCTCCTTCAGTTTGCCAATTCGACCTTCGCTGATCCACTTCTTAATAGTATCATAGTCGGGTCTTTTACTCCATGCAAGCAGATGCGTGCTCAGACCTGTTTTTTTGGCAGTGTCAATAGCAAGTCTGGCCTCATACATCCGGTTGGCTATTGGCTTATGAGTGACAACATGTTTCCCTTTTTTCATAGAGGCTATCGCGACAGGTGCATGAAGATGGTCCAAAAAAGCTATCTTTGAACAACAGCTAAAAAGTAGCTTAAATGATCGATTTGAAGCAAAAGAACCTAAATAAGGACTATTATCTCTGGAAAAGTTTCAAAGAAGGTAGTGATGATTCGTTTGGTGAGCTGTACGATCAATACGCTGATGGACTTTATCGTTATGGAATGCATTTTTCCAGAGACAAAGATTTTATTAAAGATTGTATCCATGATCTTTTCCTTGACTTATACAAATACAGGGATAGGCTTTCTATGACGGATAGTATCCGTTTTTATTTGCTGCGTTCCCTTCGAAGGAAAATCAATCAGGAACAGATTAAAACCATTAATCTCATTTACGACAACAATATCATGTCATCGAATGACAATCAGGTACTGGCATTTGAAGATTCGATTATTGCTTCCGAAACCGAAGAGGAGAATAACCGCTTACTGAGGAAAGCCATGGAGAAACTTACAGACCGGCAACGAGAAGCCTTGTCACTTAAATTTGAGCATAACCTGACTTATCCTGAAATTGCCGAAATACTTGATATGACGGTTGAATCGGCCCGTACCGCCATTTACAGGGCGTTGAAAATACTTCGGGAAAGTATTCAGGAGGATAAATTCTCCATTCACTGCTATGTATCTGATAGATAATTAGATATAAAATAATTGAAAAAAAAGTTGTTTTTTTTGTCTATGGTTTGACTAAATCCTTCTTTCCCTTTTTATAAAGGAAACCAAAATGAAGAAAAAGTCAAGCTTAAAGGCAGAAGATATTTTAATTGATGAAAATTTTGCGCAGTCGGCACTTTTGGAAACCAGTGAGAATATTGAAGATACTGACAAAAGTAACATCCAGTCTGCATCCCAAATTTATTCATTTCTGACATCCGACAAAAGTACCTTCCCGGAAACCGAAAAGGAGCAAACAAAAAGCCTGATAAAAGCTTCGGTCAGAAAACTCAAGTGGAAAAGACAACTCGTCCGGATATCAGCAGCAGCAGCACTACTGGTCATTTGTGTTTTAACAGGAATTTGGTATTCCCAAATGAATTCCACATCTGAAATCGTTAAGTATGCTCAAACATTAAGAGGGGCCATTCCTGATCATGACACCAGGTTAATCCTTCAAGATGGCCAGGAAGTTCGGATTGGCAAAGAAGAATCACAAATCCGCTATTCAGAAAATGGAAAGAACATCACCATTGGAACAGTTCGGAAAGTTGTTCAAGAAATAACTTTAAAAAAACCAGGCTACAATACAGTAATTGTTACTTATGGAAAAAGAATTTTCATCACGCTGTCTGAAGGAACAAAAGTTTGGTTAAACTCCGGATCGAAATTGATTTATCCAGCGGTTTTTTCTGAAAATAAGAGGGAGATTTACATCGACGGCGAAGCTGTTTTCGAGGTAACACATTCCGAAGTTAAACCTTTTTATGTAAAAACACGTGACTTTGATGTAAAAGTTTTGGGAACTGTTTTTAATGTCAGCGCCTATTCTGACGATAAATATTCCAGCACGGTGTTGAAGCAGGGAAAAGTTGAACTCAGCTACAAAGGGAATGCAATTTTGACTAAAAAAAAGTTGACTATTTTGCCAGGGGCGAGGGCAGTTTTTGACCCCGATAAAAATGCTTTTTCACAGCAACAGGTAAATCCTCGGGATTATATGTCCTGGCATGATGGCTATCTTATTTTTTGTAGTGAAAAACTGATCAGCATTTTGAAAATATTAACACGGTACTACAATGTTGAGATACTTTTACAAAACGTCCGATTGCAAAATGAGACATTCTCAGGAAATCTGGATTTAAAACATTCTCCTGCCGAAGTATTGGATATCATAGCTCAAACCACACCATTCATATATGAATACGAAAACAATAAATTTATAATAAACCCTAAATAATTACTTGCTTGTCACCAGATTTGATCCTAAGAAAGAAAAAAAGCCTGCAGATGTTGCTGCCATCTGCAAGCTTGAGATTTTAACTAACAACGCTTTATCACGGTATTAATTAAATGAACGACAAACAAAAGTATGAAATTTTTTTATAATGGTGCTTATTCCCAGCGTTTTTGGGAATTTTATCCACGTGTATTTGTAATTATGAAGATAACAGTGTTCCTTCTTCTGATTGGCGTTGGTAGTGTTTTTGCGAATCCTTCTTATTCGCAGAAGACGCAAATCTCAATTCATTTGAAAAACGGGACGATGAAACAGCTTTTTGAAGAAATTCAAAAGCAAAGTGAGTTTATCTTTTTTTACAAGGATAGCCACGTGGACCTGAACAAAAAATTAAACATTGAGTTGGAAAAGGCTACTGTTCAGCAGATTTTGGAACAGGCTTTAGTTAATACAAATCTAAGGTATAAAATTTCCGGCCGTCAGATTGTTGTACTTCGTGAAAAAAAACAGGCTGCTCCGGAATATAAAACTGAGCGAGCTTTAATCAGGCAACCTGAAAAGATTAGAATAAGCGGGAAGATTTCGGATCGAAAATCAGGTGAAGCAATACCAGGAGCTACTGTTATAATAAATAACACTACTATAGGTACGATTACAACTATTAGCGGAGAGTTTAGTTTAATTATACCCAGTGATGTAAAATCATTCACCGTATCGTTTATCGGGTATGAAAAACAAGAAATTGAAATAAAGCCCCCCTATTATTTTAACGTCTTATTGAATCCCGGAATTGAGGAGTTAGGTGCAGTAGTTGTCACTGCTCAGGCACAAGGACAAATTGGAGCCAGACTGCAGCAGATCAACTCCCTGACCATAAAAAATGTGATATCTGCTGAAAAGCTGCAACAAAACCCTGACGCTAACGCTATTGAGGCTATTGGAAGACTCCCGGGTATTTCAGTTGACCGTTCCGGTGGGGAGGGGGCAGGATTCAGGCTAAGAGGTTTGGATCAAAGTTATTCGAGTGTTACTATAAATGGAGAGCCACTTCCTGTAGGATTAAACGTGATTTCAACCTATGCACTTCAAGGCGTTGAGGTATATAAATCTCTGACACCTAACTTAGAAGGTAATGCTGTAGCAGGTACGATAGACCTTACGCTGAGGGAAACCCCTAAAGGTTTTCATTATGGAGTTATGGCTCAGTCCGGCTATAATGCTCTAAACAATTATTTTAGCAATTATAATTTTGTAGGACAAGTAAGTAATCGCTTTTTAAATGACAAACTTGGGGTCTTACTTTCGCTGAATGCTGACCGTGCAAACAGGAGTGTAAATCTAATGAATGTAGGGTATAACACCAACTACTCTACAAACCTTGGAGACCCGTTTTATATTAGTAATATGGGTTTTAATATTAACGAAAGAATAAATTATAAGCAATCAGCGATGCTTTCGTTAGATTTTGCAGCTAGTAGCTCTACTACCCTTAATTTTCACTCATTTGTATCTGCGAGTAATTCCTATACAGCGAATCAATCAAAAACTTATGCTCCGGAAGGTACTATTGCTACTGTTCCAATTGGTGTTAATATGAGTGAAACACCAGAATACAGAAACTATGGGATTACAAGTGACTTTAGTGGAAGAACCAACTTTATGTTTCTTAATTCATCCTTACATTATGGTATAAGCCATTCTTATAACAAACTTAACACTCCCGGCACAAAATCCTGGAATTATAATTCTGAAACCAGAGCTGATGGCTTATATAGGGATAGTTTAAAAGTTTATTCACCTGCACAGATTGCCGACCACTTTGATGATTCATTAAGCAACTTAGTAAATACACAGTTAATTGGTATGAGCTATGATCAAACTCAAGCTAATAACTGGAGTTTAACTCCTCGCCTGGATTATGAAATACCTTTTGAAATTGGGTCAGGTTTATTCAATGGAAAAATTCAAATAGGAGGAAAATATCGCTTAACTCATAATTATGTTAATAGAACTTTGGGCAATGCTGCTGCCGGCGGCAATGCCGTTTTTGAAGACTATATAGACAAGACTTTTGACTGGTCAAAAGGAAGGCCCGCTGTTGAACTGTTAGTAACAGGGCAGGAAAATAAGTTTTTGGGGGGCGATTATATTTATGGGGATACGTATTCATTTGATCGTAACAATCTTGTTTATGATATATGGCAACAACACGGAAAAGATAAGTACCTCGCAGGATCAAGCGGCGGTTTGGAGGATATTCCCCAGTACTCGGGGTTTATCTATGATTTAAACTCTTCAGCAATGAACGATCTGGACCAAACACAACAGTATGCTGCAGGATATATCATGCCGGAAATTAATATTGGAAAATGGCTCATGTTTATGCCCGGTCTGAGGTATGAATATCTTGTAGTAGATATGAAAGCCTACCAGGGTCATGCGGTTACGCGTACATACTCTGTATATGAAGATCTGGCGTCAGCTTTTGGGCTTATAGATACACTCGCTCGTCGTGAAGATAAGTTTTTGCTTCCTATGATGCACCTTCGTATAAAACCAACCAAATGGTTTTATGCCCATTTCTCCTATACCCACACTCTAAGGCGACCAGGTTCGGAGGTGGCGCCATTTGAATATTATAGCGCTCAGGATGCATCTTCTTACTCATACACAGCGGGAAACCCGAATCTGAAGTCAGAGTTATGGCGAAGCTATGATTTGCAATTTACATTTCATAACAGCAAAATTGGGCTGCTTTCTATTACAGGATTTAATAAAACTGTACAGGACAAACTATGGTCAAGATCATATAAAAGAATACAAGGGGACTCCATACCAAATCCGGTGTTTAGAGATAATGACCTGGTAAATATGACTGTTTACGAGAATCATCCTTACGACATTATTCTCCGTGGATTGGAAGCAGAGTGGCAGACCTCGTTTTGGTATCTGCCTAAACCACTCTCTTTCTTTACATTGAGTGCTAATTATACTTATACTCATGGTGAGTCTCCCAATCCTTACACAGCTCTATATAAGTATAAACCTGCTGGTTCGCGCTATGAATTAACGGGACGAAAAGACTCTGTTGTAGTAACGCCAATGACAGGAATACCAGACCACATGGCAAATGTAACCTTGGGCGCAAAAATAAAAGGGTTTGAAGCCTATCTCTCTTATCAATATGCATCAGAAAAGATACAAAGCACACACCCGAACGATTTACGCCTGTATGTGATCAGAGAACAATATAGCCGTTTTGATTTTAATGCATCCTATGGTTTCAATTTAAAAAACAAAGGCACACTGGAAATTTTATTTAAGGTAGCTAATTTCACCAATAGTGAGGACAGAATCAGGTATAGAGGAGAGTATCGGCCCATTAGTGTGGAGCAATATGGTGTGACGGCAGACCTTGGTGTGAGGTATAAATTTTAAAGATAACTATAGAAAATAATTTATCGGGTTCTACGCTTTTCCGAATTTATATGTAAAACAATTTTTTTAGTACTAACATTAAAAACAATTCTTATGAAAAAATTTAACTTAATGTTCATTTCGTGCATGTTAGCATGTACGTTACTAGCAACAGCGCAAGACATATTGGATGTTGCGCCAGGTACAGGAACACTCAATGCTGCTATTAAGGCCAATGGCGGAAACAAAATTTACCGCTTGCAAAACGGTTATAACGGCTATTATGTTCTTGATGAGATTATCAATAACACCGGTTTTAAGCTTACCATTATAGGGGGGGGGACTCCAGATGCCGGCGATCCGAAACCTACTATGCCGCCTACTGTACAAACAAGTGGTACAGGCGGGGTTCCATTTTCTTATATGTTTACGGCATATGATCATATTACGCTGAGAGACATCTATTTTAACAATGCTACTGCCGATGGGGTCTTTAATCCCCAGTTTTTTATGCTAATAGGAGGAAACGATGTCAGAGTTATCATTGATAATTGTGTTCTTGACCCGGCCGGAAGTCCGATTCATTGCACTGGTGGAAGCCCAAAGATCTATATTACAAATAGTCTGCTAAACAGGCTGACAAACAATACTATCAGTGTAAATGGCCCTGTAAACTTTCATTTCCCTAATAGTGATTACGGCATCGATACTTTATTTGTAGAGAATAATACGTTTATAGGATTGAGTACTGCAGTCTTTTCAGATGGACTCTCTGCCAAAAGCAATGTTACATGGATAAATCACAACACTTTCCTGCACCACAAGTGCCAGATAGATTGGATGGCTAACCAGGTGAAGTTTTTCTTTACCAACAACTTAATGTATGATTGTCATGTTATCCCTTATGAAAAAGCCTGGGTAGGAGGTGCCTGGGACAATTATCCTATCGGTGGTGTGTCAGAGTTGTTGTGGTCTGCCCCTGACGATAGTGTAAAAGTTGGTGGGGTGTGGGAACCTTTTGGTTACCAATATATGACCAGTTTTGTTGCTAATAACATTGAATTTAAAAATCAACAATTTATTGACAATCTGGACGCACTGTATACCTGGACCAAATCAAAAGGAGCAGCTAACAGCATGTACTTTCAACCGCTTGTTTGGACACCTGATGCGCCTGCACGCGGTATAATTTTAGATACTGCACTGGCAAGGAATCCTCAGTCTAAAATATACAATAATATGGCATATCCTAATTGGAAAGCTGCAAATAACAAATACGATATTAATCCCACCTTTACAGATCATCGTATAGATTCACTATCTGCCATATTAGCTGCATGGGCTTTACCTGCAACCAAGAATGACTATTTTGCCAGTTATTATGATGGTGGTACCGCTTTCACAAGTCTGAATTGGTATTGGGATCCGGATGGTAAGATGGGTCAAAATGAAACCTGGCCCTTGTTTGATGGAACTTATACCAATTCTGCTGCACTTACCGGAGGACTTGATGGATTGCCTATTGGTGACTTAAACTGGTTCTCTGAAAAAAAGGTAATCTGGGAAAAAAACGCTAAAGCCATTAAGAAGCATATATTATCCCTGAATGTTGAGAAAATGGATCTTGCTGCTTTGTCAGATCAGGATATTGTATGGGATTTTGAGAAAGATGCACAGGGATGGCATGACCTGGGTGCAGGTCGTGATGTAACAGCAAGTTGGGATAATGGATCATTGAAGATGACCTATTTTGAAAATTCACCCGGCCAGGGCCCGCAATTATGGTTTGCTGCAGTTCAGGTTGAATATGATGAATTTGATGCAAGCAAATATCCTTACCTGGAGATATATTACAAACCATTTAACTGGCCTACAACATCACCGGTAAAAGTCCTTGTAACCTTTACAAACAGTAACAACGAACTTGTTTATTCTTATGCAACACTTGATCCGACAAAAGACTTTGTTTCTATTGACATTGCCGCTTTTGATCCTACCTGGGGAAAACCTTATGTTGGTAAGATGAAATCGGTTCAACTCGAACTGCCTCATAATGGCGATCCTGCATCTAATCCTGCAACTGGTTGGTTTGGAGCCTGGACTATGATTGATAAGGTTGTTCTCACTGCAACAAAAACCGGAACCGGCATTGACACCAAAAACGCAATCAGTGAATCGTTTTCAATATATCCCAATCCTGCATCTAAATCATTTTATGTTTCAGGTACTGGTGCAGACCTAATATCAATTTATAACGCATCAGGAGGACTCATTAAAAAAGTTATAAAAACGGATCGAAGCATTTCTGTTGAAGGCTTTGCCAAAGGTTTATACTTTGTTAGAATTGAATCAAAAGGTGTAACCGAAATTAAAAAGCTAATAGTTAAATAAAAAAATTCGCCCATAGTTTGCCCTGAGGGCAAACTATGGGCGAATTTTTGCAAAAGAACAAGTGTGTCAAAATTGAAACTTCACTGTGCAGTATAAAAGCCGAAAGTCTTGATCACATGAAAAGATATTTCCTGCTATTATTGTTTTTACCTTCCATGCTATTCGCACAAAACTCTATTGTGTGGGACTTTAATTATGACAGTGAAGGCTGGCATGACCTGGGTGCGGGTCGTGACGTAAAGGCAACCTGGGAGGATGGCTCGTTAAAGATGACTTATTTTGAAAATTCACCCGGACAGGGACCTCAGTTATGGTTCGCGGCTGTTCATGTTGACCAAGTATTTGATGCAAATAATTGTCGCTATATTGAGATATTTTACAGGCCTTTTAACTGGCCTATAACTTCACCAATAAAATTCCTTGTGACTATTAAAAAGAGTAACGACGAACTTGTTTATGCTTACGCTGATCTTGATCCGGCAAAGAATTTTGTATCCCTGGATATTGCTACTTTAGATCCAGGTTGGGGAACACCTTATATTGGAATGATGAAATCAGTTGAAATCGAACTTCCTCACACTGGTGCTGCAGCGGCCAATCCTGCTACCAATTGGTTTGGGGCATGGACTATGATAGACAAAGTTGTACTGACCAACACACTGGCCATTCCACCATCAACAGATAAAGTTTTGCATTGGACTTTTGATCAGGATTTCGCCGATTCTACCGGCAATATTACCGGCATTGCCAGTGGCAACCCTGCAATTGATGCTTCATCTGCAAAAGAAGGGTCCGGCGCATTGGTTTTAAGCGGCAGCGATTACCTGACATTGCCGGCAAACCCTGTTTTTTCTTCCGATAAAATTACCTATACTTTCTGGATAAAAACTCCTGCTGCCGGACAGGCAGATTCGGCAATTCCATCCCGTATTATCTCTTATGGCAGCGGGAATTTTGAATTAGCATTGGATCAGGGCAATCTTAGTTTGGGCGCTTACCGTTCCTGGTATAACCTGGTAACTCCCTGGATAAATAACGTTTGGCAACGTGTTGCATTGGTTGTGGATGGAAGCAACTTGTCATGCTTTATAAACGGAATAAAGATTAGTGAGACCATCATGCAATCAGCTATGGATCGCTCAGGTAACCTGGTTATAGGCATTAACGGTCTAAAGGCTATTATAGATGAATTATCCGTCTATAATTACGTGCTCTCCGATAAAGAAATCGCTGAGGATGGATTGGTTCCGCCAGGTACAGTTGCACCATGGACTTTCGATACTGACCTTCAAGGTTGGCATGAAATATCAGATGGGACCAACAGAGATGTTACCCTATCATGGGCTGACGGAACAATGGTAATGACATACACAGACAAGGCTACCAATAATGGTCCGCAGCTTTGGTTTCCACAGGTTGAAGTAAACACGGGATTTAATGCTGATTTATATCCCTATTGCGATATTTATTACCAGACTGTTGGTTGGCCTGTGAGCTCAGCGGTTAAAGCCTCATTAGAATTTACAAAGGCTGATGGTTCTATTGCCTATTCTTATTTCGATCTGAATCCTTCAGAAACCTTTGTTCGGGTTGATATACCTAATACTGATCCGGGATGGGGTGTCTTATACTCTGGCAAAATAACATCCGTCAGATTAGAAATCCCACATAATGCATCTGCCACTCCGGTAGAAGATTGGTTTGGTGCCTCTGTAAAAATCACGAAAATTGAATTAAACAATACTCAGCCTCCTGTAGAGGATGCATGGAATACGACACTTGAAAATAGTGTTTTTACGAAATCCGGAATGGACAGGCTAAACAATCAATATTATCAATATCAGCCTATTGGCTTGGGAGGTACGGTAATGCGCGTTGATCCATGGGGGTTTGGTTATCAGCGGGCTCCTGGAGCGGCCACTGATCCCTGGCATCATCATGAACCCTATTTTGGGTATGAGTATTGGTGGGATAAGGAGGGGCACCGGTTTAATCCTTTTCGGCTCAAGGCAGGGTATGGCGCTTCTTTTAATCCCGGTACCATTACTTCTTTCAATCAAAGTCTTGACATTCGTACGGGTGAACTTGTCATTAATTTAACACTGGATGTTGATGGTACTTCATTTACAACCCAGCGAAATGTTCTTGTTACTCCTGAAGGCATCCTGGTAATAAGGGTAAAAGACTCAGGGGCTCCTTCTCCCCTAAAGCTGAATGTTCTGGTAGAGAAAGATGTCAGAATATATCAGAATTATGGTATTTATGCAGTTCCCCATGATCCATGGACAGGCTCCGCAACTTTAAGAGAGTTTGAATCCGCGATACAGGGAGGTGTAGTAACTGCAACCAGGCCTGGAACAAGTACTGCAGCATTGGCAGTTGCTGTAGAGACACAATCATCTGTTGCACTCTCAGATAGCAACACTGTATACAGTACAAGTGAAGCAGATGGAACAGTGACTTTTTATATAGCCCCGGCTTCTTCTTTTAATCCTGCAACTCAGGAGGTTCCATGGGATCATGCCTGGAATGCGGCCTTTGCAGCCAAACAAAAAGGATATGAAGTACTGCGGCAGGAAACTGCTGATTGGTGGACTAACTATTTAAACCGTTCAAAAATATCCGTTCCGGATAATACGGTTGCTAAACTTTATGCTCAATCGTTATTTTATCATGGTGTTTATTTTGGAGAATCGGCAATTCCACCAGGGTGTAATTCTACAGATATCGAAAGCTTTGCCGGAGCCATCTGTCCTGAGTACGATTTAATGTTCAGCCAGCTGGCGCTGGTTTATACAGGACATCTTAACGAAGCAAAAAATATTGCCGACTGGACCTATAGTGTACTTCCCAAAACTAAAGCCTATGCTACCGGCGGAATATCGCAGTGGAATGTTTATAAGCAATACACAGGGGGTGCAAAATATACTACCTTAATGGGATATGACGGAGCACAAACGATTCTGCCAACGGAAGGCGAATCGGTAGCACTGCATTATAATGCTTCCGGAGCAAATTCTGCTTTAATGGCTCTTTCCTACCTCGATTACAGTGATGACGTTACATTCAAAGAACCAGCCTACGACATTCTTAAATCAACTACACAAGTTTCTCTGGAAGATTTAATGTATGATAACCGCTACGATGCTTACCGTGATAAAAACGTTCCAAGTGCCGTTCAACAAGCTTCTGCTCTTATGGGATATTCCCAATGTGTTAAAAGAGGAATTGCAGCTCCGGAATGGTCAAAATATGAAGGTAAAATATTAATTCCTGCAACTACTTTGAATGGAGAACCCCTGATAGCAGGAGGAGTAGGAGCAGCCGCCCAGGAAGGAGTTGGGGATGCTACATGGTTGCAACACATCTGGTGGGACGGAGTTGTAAGCAAGCACAATCCTATGGCCCTTCCAAGCTATGAAAATTCAGCAAAATCTAAAACAGGTGATTATGTTTTTAATAACGGCTGGATGGGAGTTGTTGCCTCAAAATTATACCTTGGTAACGATGCTTTATCCTGGTTACAGAAATTTCAAATGCCAGACAACATTCTCTATGATCAAACCTGTTTTACCGAGGCCAGGGGCCAGTTTAACTTTACTCCGGAAATAGGTGCCCATGGTGCATACATTTGTAATTTATCACAGATGCTGATAGACCCGGATGACGACCAGGTAATCGACATCTTTCCCGCCATACCTGATGCCTGGGAATACAAAAATGTTGCTTTTACCGACCTGCTTACTAAAGGAGCAATTTCTGTGTCTGCAAATCGTGATCTTCAGGGTGTTACGGTGAACGTGACGAACAATTCCGGGTCCACTCAGGACAGAGAGATACGAATTAAAATTCCACGATTACTCTTTGTTGACGGACTTGAAATGTCAGCCATACCTGACGGATTTATAGTTAATAATATCTCCTTACAGCCCGGGGAAACAAAAAGCTTTGAATATACATTCAGTTCAATGGGAATTACTTCCACTAATAAAACTGAAGGTCCCGGATTTAAGGCCGACCTGTTCAGAGTATATCCCAATCCAATTTCCAGCAGCTTTCTGATTATTACAAACTCTGAGAATATTGACGAGCTGTTGATTTATTCCATGACAGGGGAAATGGTAAAGAAATTTAAAAACCAGAAGCATAGTTATGATATCGGGGGATTAAAAGCAGGAATTTACATAATACGAATTAAGGCCGGCAATAACTTATATGCCAGTCGTTTATGTGTATTAAAATGAGGCTTTCCCCAATGGAATTTTGAATTACTTGTTGGTAATAATAAACCAATTATTGAATAGAAATACGTTAATAGTTTTTACTTAAGTTTAATATATTAATAACACTAAAATGAAAAAAGGAATTGTTTGGTTAATTATGTGCCTGTTTTTCATGTCTTTAACAACTAAAGCACAGGATATTGTTTGGGACTTTGCAACAGACATGCAAGGATGGCATGACCTGGGAGCAGGTCGCGATGTAACAGCAAGCTGGGAAGACGGCTCGCTAAAAATGACCTATTTCGAGAATTCACCCGGACAGGGTCCGCAATTATGGTTTGCGGCAGTCCAGGTTGAAAAGGTATTTGATGCAAGTACCCATCGCTATCTTGAGATATTTTATAGAACGTTTAATTGGCCGACATCATCACCGCAAAAGTTTCTTGTGGAAATGATAAATAGTAATAATAAACCGGTTTATGCTTATGCAGACCTTGATCCGAAAAAAAATGCAGTTTCAATAGATATTGCAAAATTAGATCCCAATTGGGGGGAAACATATACAGGTACTATGAAAACAGTCTACCTCGAAATTCCTCACAATGGTGCAGCAGCGGCAAATCCTGCAACAAGCTGGTTTGGAGCATTGACTGTGATAGATAAGATTGAGCTTACAAATACACAAACAGTTGAAAATCCGTTAGATACTAGTATGATTTTTCAATTACATTTTGAAAGGTGTTACAGGGCTGATATGCGCGTTGCCGCTAAAAAGGCAGGCGTCGATGCGGATCCTTTCAAACCTATTTTTCACATCATGCCCGAGGCAGGTGCTGCCGGAGACCCCAATGGACCCATCTATGCCAATGGAAAGTACCACATGTTTTTTCAGCATGCACCTGAATTTGTAAGAAACCTACCTTTGGATCAGTGGGAAGAGGGTGGCACGGCAAATGGTTTACCTTATAGTGGTACAGGTTGGGGACATGTTTCAAGTGTCGATCTTGTTCACTGGGAACATGAACCCATTGCACTCATGCCTGAGCGTGGCTCGTACGATCCGAATTTTTGTGCCTCCGGCACTACCGTGATAGACGATGAAGGCATTCCGACTATCTTTTACACCGCAGCAGAACCGCAAACCCAGTGTATTGCCCGAAGTAAGGATCCAAACCTGCGTGCGTGGAAGAAAGAAACGACTAATCCGATTCTCCGCGCCCCTGCGTATCCAGGTTACAGTAGGGGTGGTTTTCGTGATCCTTTTGTGTGGAGAGAAGGTACCACCTGGCAGATGATAACTTGTGCCGGTATTACTGATACGATCAGTCGCGGAGCAGCGATGCATTTTCACTCGGAAAACCTGATGGACTGGGAATTCATGGGGCCTTTCGCTTTAGGCAATGAGTCGCATTGTACAGCTTGGGAATGTCCTAATTTCTTAACATTTAATGAAGGCAAAACTGGAGTCCTTATTGTATCTCCTTTGTACGATAATCTTGAGCTTACCGATCATAATCCCCGTAATAATGTATTATATAGCATAGCGCCTTATGCCGGTAGTGGAAATTTTAAAGTTGGAGATTTTAAAAGACTTGACGTAGGACACCCCAATGACTTCTATGCAACAACGAGTATGAAAACTCCTGATGGTCGCTGGCTGAACTGGGGTATGAACATCGGTGGCAGCACCCAGGGAGATTGGTCTACCCATCTTTCCCTGCCACGTGTGCTGAGTGTTCGTCCGGATGGGTTACTCAGTCAGGAGCCAATTGTCGAAATGGAAGCTCTGCGGCGCAATCACTGGGGTGCTGTCGATATAGCGTTAAATGGAAACTATGTTCTCGCGCCAACCAGTGCCACCTGCGAGGTGATTGCCGAAATAGAGCTGGGTACAGCGAAGAAAGTTGGTTTGGATTTGCGTGGTTCCAGCGATTTTAGGACAAGCAGCCGTATCTATTTCGATGTTGATCAAAAGAAATTGCATTTCGGGAATTACGATGTGGAATTTGAGTTGCTGGAAGGCGAAAACGTATTGAGAATCCATGCCTTTGTTGATCGTGGTATCATAGAAACATTTGTGAATAAACGGGAAGTGGGAACCTTGCGCCCACTCTATAATATTAATTATCAGTCACTAAGGCTCTTTAGTGAAGGAGGTACTGCCCGTGTAAGGACTGTTGATGTATGGGAAATAGGATCGATTTGGGAGGCTACTTTGCCATTAGGGGAGAATAGTTCAGAAGATAAAGCAGGATCGTTTTCAATTTATCCTAATCCCGCATCTAAATCATTTAATGTTTCAGGTACTGATATAGACCAAATATCAATATTTAATACATCAGGAGTACTTGTTAAAAAGATTACAAAAACAGCTCGAAACATTTCAGTTAAAGGCCTTGGTAAAGGATTGTATATTGTTAAAATTGAATCTAAAGGTGTATCTACAACGAAAAAACTAATTATTGAATAAAAATACGCTCATAGTTTTTACTTAAGTTATATTTAATAACACTAAACAATACTCCGGTAACTTTAAATTAAACGATATTAACAATTCCATGTTGACAAAACGCTTGATGGGAGCGCGATAGCAAAAGAAAAAAGCATCTGGTTTGTAGTCGCTAAACAGAACAAAATTCAG
>Ga0265292_1001769_pt1 | contig 17506 bp, 18 predicted proteins | sample Munlanlewell296A_FD_189080 | JGI IMG/M metagenome (GOLD analysis project Ga0265292, IMG submission 189080) | Leachate microbial communities from a municipal landfill in Southern Ontario, Canada - Leachate well 296A | ecosystem: Engineered > Solid waste > Landfill > Unclassified | place: Canada... | reverse complement strand
ATAAGGGTATCCTGGATTTTTGTAAAAATTGCTTTGTTGCTCAATTATTTTGGACAATGTGCCTGGTTATTAATGAAAAGCGGTCTTCAGAATGATGTCAACCCGTTTTATGGAATAATGCCTGAATGGTTTCTGCTTCCGGGGATATTAATTGCCACTGCAGCAGCTATTATTGCCAGTCAGGCTCTTATAAGCGGGTCATATACCCTTATAAGCGAGGCAATATCGCTTAACTTCTGGCCAAAAATAAGAATCTCCCACCCGACTTTTCTGAAGGGGCAGGTATATGTACCTTACGTAAACTGGTTTCTTTGGGTAGCGTGCAGTTTTGTTGTTATCTTTTTCAAGGCATCATCTAATATGGAGGCAGCATATGGCCTTTCTATCACATTAACAATGATTATGACCACACTGCTTTTATCATATTATTTATATCAAAAAGGAGTGTATCACAAATTAGTCTTGCTTTTGCTTGTCGTTTTTCTGACAATTGAAGGTGGGTTTCTTATATCAAATCTCCATAAATTTAATCATGGAGGATGGTTTACAATTCTTCTGGCTGCATTATTCTTTCTGATTATGTATGGTTGGTATTTCGGAAGGAAATTGAAAAACAGATATGTGACATTTACAAATCTCGGCAAATATATCGAACTGTTCAAAGACCTGTCCAAAGATAATTCTGTTCCTAAAACTGCCACCAACCTTGTTTATATTATAAAGGCCAACAGACCAGATCAGGTTGAATCAAAGGTGATTTATTCAATATTCCGGAAACAACCCAAACGGGCAGATACATACTGGTTTCTGCACGTTGACAGAATTGATGAGCCGGACAAATTTGAATATCAGGTCACCCAGATCATTCCGGAAGTTTTAATAAGAGTTGATTTCCATATTGGGTTTAAGGTAGAACCAAAGATTAACCTATACTTCAAAGAGGTGTTGGAAGACTTGATGGCATCGGGAGAAATAAAGCTTGAAAGCAGTTTCGATTCGCTCAGAAAGCATTCTCTCCCTGCAGATTTTAAATATGTTCTGATTGACAGGGTAATGCCACGCGACTATAAGCTTTCGGGCATTGAGAATATCACTCTTACACTTCACAGTCTGTCCAGGCTGCTGTGCATTTCAGATGTAAAAGCTTTGCAACTTGATTCCGCTAATACTATTGAGGAACAGGTCCCTATTACTATTGACCAACCTCTTAAAAAGAGAATCAGCCGGATAAATAAACTTCAGAACAGTTGAACAATTGAACATTTGAATAGCGAAGTAAGAAGTTGCTACTTCTGACTTCTAAATTCGTTGTTCTTCATTCTTAAATCAAAAAACCATCCAGATGAAAAGATTCTTACTCTTTTTATTTCAAGTATCTTAAGATGGGATATTCCAGGAATCAGCTTTTCAAGTCTTCCGATAAAGGTATTGGCCACTTCCTTTTTTCAGGTATTAAGTCTCTTAAAATCAAAGTGACTAAAGTGTCTAAAGTTTTGAGTGTATGGAGTACTCGATTTAAAAGAATCTTATTTGTTTTAATTCTAAATACTTCAGGCACTTTAAGTACTTTAAACTTTTATTTCAGGTATCGGATATCTTTTAAACTCTTTTGACCTGTCGAAGAGGTACCTGTAGGTTATATAATTCTTTGCGGGGACACTTCCTACAGAGATAAATATTTTTCTCATTTTAGGGTTGTAGTCGGCGACCCATGAGAATTCAACTTCATGATAATGAGATTTTTTTTCAAGTACCTTTCTGACATTCAAGATGAAAGCTGATTCGATTCCCAGCCTCTGATATTTCGGTATAACACCCATCAAAAGGCCTTTTGCCCTTGTCATGGTATTTCGTTTTTTCAGATAAAGAAATTTTATCATACTGAACAGGTTCAGTTTTCCATTCAGGTGTTTAAGAATCTGATTGAGATCAGGAAACATAAGATAGATTGCTATTGGTTTTCCTTCAAAATAGGCGAACCAGATAAACTCCTCGTCGATTATTGCTTTTGCTTTCTGAAGCACACCTCTTATGTACTCAGCTTCAAGGGGTTCAAAATGGATCTTAAATGAAGCCCAGGCTTCATTAAATACCTCAACAAAATCCTGTGTGTATTTTTCCTGATCTTTCCATGTGAAGTGGCGGAATTCATATCCCGGTTTATTGACTACCCATTCTGCAATTTTCTGAAATCTGTCTGAAAGCGGTTTCGTAATGTCAAGGTGAAAACCTTCCATTTTGTAATATACATTGAAACCGTATGATTCATAGAGTTCCTGGTAGTAAGGATGATTGTACGGGACCTCAAAAGAGGGATGGGTAAAACCTCCTACAAGCAGGCCCCAGTACTTATCGGTTTCCCCGAAATTAATCGGACCGTCCATCGCTTCTATTCCTCTTGTTTTAAGCCACTCCTTTGCAGTATCAAAGAGCAGAAAGGCTGAAGGTTTGTCGTTAATACATTCAAAGAACCCCATCCCCCCGGTGGGTTGCTCGTAGGATTGGGCAAGATTTTTATCAATAAAAGCTGCAATCCTGCCAATCAGATTGTTCTCATTGTCTTCCAGAATCCAGCGTTCTGCTTCACCATGTTTATAATAGGGATTTTTTTTCGGGTCAAAAATGGCCTCTATTTCATTGTCAAAAGGGCATACCCATATCTTGTCATTTCTATAAATAATTCTTGCAGCATCGAGGAAATCTTTTCTTGTTTTCCTGTCAGTTACCCTGATAATTTTCATCATAATATAATTGTTTTTAATGGTATGATGTAGCTCGCCCCGATGCATCGGGGCTCGGTTCATTAGTAAATAATTTATTTGTTAAAGGGCTGATGGATGGTATTATCTTCTTTCTTTAAGTCTAATGCAAATATGTTTATAACTGCAATTTAAGAAATATCGCTGACAAATAAACCGGGTTTTGCTTGGGATAAGTATCTTTATGCTTATCTATTCAGAATGAAAGAATGCGACCGTTTTGGCAATTAAAAATGTTGGTTATATTTGACACCTCACCATAGATTCGAAAATAATGGAGTTTTTTCAAACGCTTTTCGATTGGTACATGGCCAATCTGAATTATTTTACTGTAGCCCTGCTGATGGCCATCGAAAGTACTTTTCTCCCTTTACCTTCTGAGGTGGTAATCCCTTTTGCTGCATACAAGGCCGGACAAGGCGATCTGAATGTTTTTCTTGTAATTTTCTCAGGTACTGTAGGAGCTCTCTGCGGGTCTCTGATCAATTATACCCTTGCATATTACCTTGGGCGTCCCCTGGTTTATAAATTTGCCGGTTCAAGGCTTGGGAAAGTATTCCTTTTATCGAAAGAAAAAATTGTGCATGCTGAAGAATATTTTATCAGGAATGGTAAGACATCGACATTTATCGGTCGACTGGTACCTGGTGTGCGCCACCTTATATCAATTCCTGCCGGATTAGCCAAAATGAACCTTCGCGATTTTATGCTGTTTACTTTTGTTGGAGCAGGGATATGGAATATTATACTGGCAATTATCGGGTATTATTTATATGAAATCAGGGAACAGATTTTCCCTTATGTAGGACATATTCTGCTTGTGCTTGGGGCTGTATTTGTTATTTACCTGATTATAAAAGCCAGGAAAAACGGAAAAGCTAAAAATAATTGATTTGTTTTGTACTTAAGTCTGACGGCTTTTATTACTGAGGGTGCTTTAATGAATTGTGCCATAGTGATCCGGATGGTTTAAATTTAGTCTTCAAGATACCCAAATTTCCCGTTATAATAGTCATCGTATGCCTGTTTTATTTCAGCTTCGGTGTTCATAACGAACGGACCATAAGATGCTATTGGTTCATTAATGGGTTCACCGCTAAGGATAAGTATCACACTATCTTTAAGAGCCTCAATAACAATATCTTCTCCATCATGCCCGAAGAGGATAAAATAATTTTCAGCGGCAGTTTTGGAATTATTTATTTTTACTTCTCCTTCAATTAAAAGCATACCGGTATTAAAATTTTTGTTGAAATTGAAATCTGCCTTTGCTCCCTGAATCAGTTTTGCATTAAACAAGTTAACCGGGGAGAATGTAAATGCAGGACCTTTTATACCTTTATATTCACCCGCAATAATTTCCACGACACTTTTACCATTGTCCAGTAAAAATCTGGCCATATCTTTATTTTCAATTGCCTGGTATTTTGCAGGAGTCATCTTAAGTTTAGCCGGCAGATTAACCCACAATTGAACCATCTGAAATACTCCACCTTTCTTACTGAATTCCTTTTCATGGTATTCCTTATGAAGGACACCTCCACCGGCAGTCATCCACTGTACATCGCCCTCACCGATAACACCGCTGTTTCCGGCACTGTCGTGATGGGCAACTTTCCCGTGATAGGCAATTGTAACCGTCTCAAATCCTCTGTGTGGATGAACTCCAACACCTCTCTGCCTGTCGGATGGCGAAACAATCCATTTTGAACCGTAGTCCATAAGGAAGAACGGGCTCATTCCCTCCATACCTATTTTGGGTTGAGAAGGGAAAAAATTGTGCACTCTGAAACCATCACCTACCATATGAAAAGCGGACGGAGGCAGAATACTATCAATTGATTTGAATTTTGTACTCATTATTTAATATCTCAGTATGTTGAAACTAAACAACTGATCTGGTAAGAATGTTTGGGCAAACATGCTTGCCATCTCAATTAATTATGTACTTTTAACTGAAGGTCTGCACTTGAGGAATCTCTTATGTTCCTCAAGAATTTCCCAGCATCCGGAATGCTCTATTTTTTCTTTTGACAGACTACGTGGCTGATGACCATCTTCAATTATCAGAAAACCATTGGCACTGGTTATTCTGCATAATCCTTTAAGAAAGGAATCAGTGTCTTTTACCATATGGAACATATCAATTGCATAAATCAGATCAGCTTCATTATCTGCAATATTAACTGAAACATTATCCGTAAGTACCGTCCTGACATTTTTCAATTCATATTTTCTGATCAGCTTTTCAACAGAGGAGATGGCCAGTTCGTGAATATCGGCGGCATAGACTAACCCTTCCTCTCCGACTAACCGGGAGACAGATCTGATATAATCACCCGGCCCACAACCATAGTCAATAATTGTATCTCCGGGTTTGATTCCAAATTCACTGATATAATGGTCTACTGGTTTAAAGAAATAATAGACTTTAAAAAAAATCTTCATAATCCGGAAAACGAAAACCGGCATTCGTTCCATCTCATTTCCAAATAAAACATTTTTCATATCATCAGAGAGATTAGTATAATCCTGTTAAAGCATCGAGCAAATACATACTGCAACGCACATTCCGCAAAACCCAGCATCCATACCCAGCCCAGGCAGTTCGGTATTGCTACAATTGAAATTTATTTTTTTGCCTGTAAAATTCTTGTAAGCCATTTTTCAGCAAGCAGCAGAGAAGCCCATAGTACCGACTTTTTCCGGATCTATGCTCCATTTTGCTGCGTTCCTACGGACAATCCTTATTGCTCTCTGAGCATCCTGGAGTGCGCCTTCCTGTTTCTCTTTTAATTCACCCGGAACTTTACCTGGCCACAAGTATATAAGATCTTTCTTCTGTGAAAATGATTCCAAAGAGATCAGCGTTAAAAGCAGAATTGAAATGATAGATTTCATCCGTATATAATTTTTAATTTAAGGTCGGATGGAACCGCACATGATGAGAATAAATTATTTTCATACATGTTTGCGATTTGGATCAATCATGTGGGTTTCATCATAATATAATTGATTTTAATGGTATGATGGAGCTTACCCCGACGCGTCGGGGCTCGGTTCATCGAATTGTTCTTATGTAATTAGGGTTTATGGATAGCATTTTGTAAAATTAATATAAAAGATGAAAAGGAATAATATCAATCCCTGATTTGTCCAATAAATCTATGAATGGTTTCCGGCAATGTTCCATCTTCATCAAGTGACCTGATAAATGCGCTACCGATGATTGCTCCATTCGAATAATCACAAGCCTGATTAAAGGTTACTTTATTTGAAATACCAAACCCGATAAGCCTGGGTGTTTTCAAATTAAGATCATTAATCTTTTTAAAATAGGTCATCTGTGAATCGTCAAAATTGTTTGTTGCTCCGGTAGTGGAAGTTGTTGAAACCATGTATAAAAACCCTTTTGCGATACTGTCAAGATAACCAATCCTCTCATTTGGAGTTTGCGGTGATATAAGAAAAATATTTAAAATATTATATTTTTCGAAAAATGATTCATATGATTTCCTGTACTCCTCCACCGGGAGATCAGGAATAATGGTTCCATCAATACCGGTCTCACTGCATTTGTGAAGAAAATTTTCTATCCCGAATTTGAAAACCGGATTTATATATCCCATGAAAATTAACGGCAGATCTGTTATTTCCCGCACACGTGCTAATTGTTCAAAAAGCAGGTTTAGGGATATCCCGTTGTGAAGAGCTTTTTCACTGCTTCGTTGTATTACCGGTCCGTCTGCAACAGGATCGGAAAAAGGCATACCAATTTCAATCATATCCACTCCTGATTTATCCAATTCCCTGATTATGGAAAGTGTGTGATTCAATTCAGGATATCCTGCAGTAAAATAGATGGAAAGTATATTTTTCTTTTTAGTTTTAAATAGCTTCTCTATGCGATTCATTATTACTGATTTTTATGTTTTTAAATTATTGAATAACAACAGTTTATTGGAGGCAATTTTATTTAAACATTTTTTTTGCTTCAATATATGCCTGCATATCCTTATCTCCTCTACCCGAAATATTTACAACAACAATGTCAGTTTTTTTGAAATTCAGTTTGCCAAGAGCTGCGAGTGCATGCGCCGATTCAAGGGCAGGGATTATACCTTCAAGCCGGATAAGTTCGTAAGCAGCTGTAAGAGCCTTTTTATCGGTAACATTCAAATAATCAGCCCTGCCTGTCTTCGCCAGCCATGCATGTAATGGACCCACACCCGGATAATCGAGTCCTGCGGAAATGGAATAAGGTTCAGTGATTTGCCCGTCTTCATTTTGCATAAGGAGGGTTTTGCTTCCATGAATGATACCTGGTTCTCCCACAGAGATAGTAGCAGCGGTTCGAGCGGTATTAACTCCTTCACCTGCAGCCTCTACACCTACAAGTCTTACATTTTTCCTGTTGATGTAATGATAAAATATTCCAGCCGCATTGCTTCCTCCTCCGACACATGCAATAATATAATCCGGATCTTCATTCCCTTCTTTCACGCTTAATTGAGTAAGTAATTCTTCGCTGATGACCGACTGAAACCTTGCCACCATGTCGGGGTAGGGATGTGGTCCGACAACAGAACCGATTATATAAAAAGTATTTTCAGGATTACATATCCAATCGCGCAAAGCTTCATTCGTGGCATCCTTGAGGGTTTTATTACCGCACCTTGCCGGCACTACTCTGGCTCCCAGTATTTCCATCCGCTTTACGTTAGGCTCCTGCCTGACCATATCTGTCTCACCCATATAAACAACACACTCCATCCCCATAAGTGCACAAACGGTCGCTGTTGCCACACCATGCTGACCTGCCCCGGTTTCAGCGATTATCCTGGTTTTCCCCATTTTTTTTGCCAGCAGAATCTGCCCGATGGTATTGTTTATTTTATGAGAACCGGTATGATTTAAATCCTCCCGCTTCAGATAAATCTTAGTCCCATACTTGTTACTCAGCCGGTTTGCAAAAAACAAAGGGGAAGGTCTACCTGCATAGTCCCTGAGTAACATGTTAAACTCCTTTTTGAATTCTGCCGATTCAATGATATTATAATAAACAGCCCTCAGGGATTCTACATTCTGTCTGAGCATTTCAGGTATGAATGCACCCCCGAATTCGCCGTAATACCCGTTTTTGTCTGATATAAATGTCTCGTTCATAATGATTTATTATTTAATCGTATATCGGATATAAATTTTTTAAGTGTTACAATATTTTTTAAACCTGGGCTCACCTCAAATCTGCTGTTCAGATCAATTCCGTAAAACGCGGGATTTGTAATTTCCAGAATATTGTTGACATCCCGGGGAGTAATGCCGCCGCTAAGAAAAAATGGATGTTCCAGATCATATTTATCGAGTATTTTCCAGTCGAATTTATATCCAGAGCCACCAAAACTTGAAGTCGATGCATCAAACAGGAAATAATCTGTACAAGTGATGAATTCAGAACATAATTTAAAACCGGTACTCTCTTTTATATTAAAAGCCTTTATAACCGGGATACCTGTTTCTCTTAATCGGCCGCATATATCAGGAGTTTCATCTCCGTGAAGCTGAACCAGGTCGAGGGAGTACTTTCTGACAGTTGAGGTTATCTCCTCAAAATCTGAATTCACGAATACTCCTGTTTTTCTTATGTACGGAGGTAACTTAGTCATAATGTCAGGAACTAAGATTTCGGCAGCATACCGCGAAGAGGAAGGATAAAAGATGAATCCCATCAGGTCAGGCTTAAGCTCTGCCACTTCAAGGATATTCTCCGGTTCACGCATTCCACATATTTTTATTTTCAGACTCATTCCATTCCCTTTTTTAAATCCATAATAAACCCTGCAGCAATTTTTCCCGGGTTTTCTGATCTCATGAATTTTTCTCCGATCAGAAAGGCATCGTACCCTCTGGAAAATAGCTGTTTTACATCATTATTTGTCTGAAAACCACTTTCAGCAACTTTAAGACAATTCAGAGGCAAATGATGAAATAGATCCCTGGAATTATCCATACTAACCTCAAAAGTTTTAAGATTACGGTTATTAACGCCTATTATCTTTATTTTGTGATTCATCTTATCCAGATCCTTTTCATCATGGATTTCAAAAAGCACATCCATACCCAGGTTAAGAGCCAGATCGGAAAGCCTTTCAGCTTCCTTTTTACTTAATATTGAAGCGATCAGCAAAATAGCGGCTGCCCCGATCGATTTTGATTCAATCACCTGGTACTCATCCACAATAAAATCCTTTCTTAATAGAGGGAGTTTAGCAAACCCGGCAACATTGCGAAGATCATGATCTTCTCCTCCGAAAAATTCCTTATCGGTAAGAATTGACATAGCTGCAATTCCTGCTTCCTGATACCCTCTTGCCACCTGTTCAACATCAGCAGTAAAATCGATAACTCCTTTTGAAGGAGATTTTCTCTTAAACTCACCGATAATGGAAGGTTCGGGTTTGTTTAATGCCTCATAGAAGGAAGGCATTTCACGTTTAAAGAAAACTGTATCCTCAAGTTTGCTGACAGGATAAAGCCTTTTTTTAACTTTTACTTCATCCCTTTTAAACGTTATAATTTTATCAAGTATATCCATTTTCTTAAAGTTCCAGAAGTTTTCTTAATAAGTTTTTTGCCCTGCCTCCCTGTAATGAATCTTCTGCTGATTCAAAGCATTCCGGTAAGCTTTTCCCGGGAAATAGCTTTTTCAGGGCCATGCCTGAATTAACAATAACTACTGCCTTTTGAGCTGTAGTACCTTTACCCTCCAGAATATTTAAAAAAATCTTTACCGATTCTTCCACCGTTGTTCCACCTTTCAGCTCTTCGTGAGTGAGCCTGGAAAAACTGATTTTTTCAGGAGAGAGAAGTTCTTCTTCCTGATTAGAAATCATTTTAAACTCACTGGTCAGCGAGATTTCGTCGTACCCGTCCAATGAATAAATGATGGTATAATTTTTATCGGTTTGCTGGTAGATATAATTATATAGTCTTGCTGTTTCCAGGTTCCAGACACCCACTAATTGGTTCCGTGGGAATGAGGGATTTACCATAGGACCGAGCATATTAAAGAAGGTCTTCACACTAAGTTCTTTCCTGATCGGGGCTACTGCTTTCATGGCAGGGTGAAATAAAGGCGCATGCAGGAAACAAATGTTCGCTTTTTCCAATTGATTCCTGAGAGTATCCCGGTTGTTCGTAAATTTATACCCAAGGAATTCCATCACATTACTTGAACCACAGGCTGATGAGACCCCGTAATTGCCATGCTTTGCGACTTTACCACCGGCTCCTGCAACTACAAACGATGACAAAGTGGAAATATTGAAGGTGTTTTTTCCATCGCCTCCTGTACCGCAAAGATCGATAGTATCAAATTCAGAAAGATCAGTCGCCAAACACAAATCAAGCAGTGCATCGCGAAAGCCGGCCAGCTCATGAACTGTTATCATTCGCATCATAAACACTGTAAGAAAAGATGACACCTGCGAATTATTATATTCACCATTAGCGATCTTTTTTAATATATTCCTCGCTTCTTCTCTTTCAAGAGTGAGGTGGGATGTTAATCTCTGAAGAATTTCTTTCATATATTATTAAGGTATAAGACCAATTTTTACTTAAAGATTCAACCAGTTAAGTAGTATTTGTTTTCCGTGTTTTGTAAGAACCGATTCGGGATGAAACTGAACTCCTTTAACATCGTAGGTTAAGTGTGTCATAGCCATAATCATTCCTTCATCATCCTTTGCAGTGATTTTGAGTTCGGATGGAAGGTTTTCTTCACTGACTACCCAGGAATGGTATCTTCCGGCTGTAAAACTTACCGGTATTTCCCTGAATAATCTATCACCTTCATCCATTACGTTTATGTTAGTTTCCACTCCATGGTAAACCTTGTCAAGGTTGATAAGGTTGCCCCCAAATACCTCGGCTATGGCCTGGCATCCCAGACAAACTCCCAGAATGCTCTTTGCGGGAGCAAAATGTCTGATCATTTTCTTCGTGATACCTGCCTGATCCGGAACTCCCGGCCCGGGAGAAATTACAATCTTATCATATTTACCAATATAGTCCAGACCAATCTCATCGTTCCTGTATACATCAACCGGCCCCCTGGTCAATTCTTTCAGAATATGTACCAGATTGTATGTAAATGAGTCGTAATTGTCCAATACCATTATTTTCATTGTTGCTTCTTTTAAATTATTATATCCCGGATGCTATCGCGATAGCTGCTTTCAGGGCTCCCAGCTTATTATTCACCTCATTGAGTTCGTTTTCTTCAACTGAGGCAGCTACAATACCTGCCCCGGCCTGATAATAAAGAGTATTGTTCCTGCTAAGAAATGAGCGGATCATTATGGCATGATTGATATCCCCGTTAAAGCCGATATAACCGATGGCGCCTCCGTAAAATCCGCGATTACGGTTTTCTATTTTGTCAATAAGCTCCATTGCTTTAAATTTTGGTGCGCCGGAGAGTGTTCCTGCAGGAAATGAATCCCCAAAAATCTTTATGGGATTAAATCCTTCTTTAAGTTCACCAGTCACTTCAGAAACAAGGTGAATGACATGTGAATAGAACTGCACTTCCCGAAAGGTTTTTACAACCACATTATCCGAATTCCGGCTAAGATCATTTCTTGCCAGATCGACCAGCATGACGTGCTCTGCATTCTCTTTCCTATCGTTAGTAAGATCAATTGCCAACTGCCTGTCCTCCTCATCATCACCTGATCGTTTAAAGGTACCTGCAATAGGATTTATCCTTGCAATTCCTTTATCGATAACCAGTTGCGCCTCGGGAGAAGATCCGAAAAGTTTATATCCCCCATAGTCAAAATAAAACAGATAGGGAGAAGGATTAATATTCCGTAAAGCCCTGTAAACATTGAACTCATCGCCATGAAACTGCTGGCTGAATTGCCTGGACAGGACAACCTGGAACACATCTCCCAGGAAACAATGCTTTTTGCCCTTACTGACCATTTCGATATACTCCTCATCTGTAATATTTGAACATTCATTATTAAGGGGCATAAACTGGAATGCTCCGAGACTACGATTCCGTAAAAGACTTTTGACTTCATCAATCCTGCTCTCATTACCTTCGAGAAGATTTTCGACAAGAAAAATACGGTTGTTAAAATGGTTGATCGCTATTATATATCTGTAAAGGGAATAGTACATATCCGGGATCTTATACTGTTCATTTACATAATGTTTAAAGCCAATGTCCTCGAAATATTTTACTGCATCGTAGGTAGTATAACCAAACAACCCGTTTGCAGACATTCCTGTGAGGTCGGTGTTCCTGTTAATAATAAATGACTTTAAAAATGAATTAAAGATATCAGGCAGGGTATGTTTGTCTTTTATCCCGATTTGTTCCTGTTGACCATTGGGGTAATTGATGTGTATTTTGTAATCCTCTGCTTTAAATTCTGCCATCACATCGAAGCAGATGTAGCTCATGCTATTACTATTTCCATGATAATCAGAGCTTTCAAGTAATATTGTGTTAGGAAACTTATCTCTGATCTTAAGGTAAATCGTAACCGGAGTGATTATATCTGCCAGCCCCGGAGGAAACGGGTGTAAACTTGTAATTAGTTTTGATTCTCTCATTTTGAATTTAATTATAGTCTGTTTCAAAAACAAAACGACCTGCCGGGAGTCCGACAGGTCGTTGATATATTATACAATATAGCAATACTATCTCACTTCCAGGCTGTTGCCGGTAAGATTTGCCACCACCAATTGTTTATTGTAAGCCTCATTTTTGCTTTTATTATGTTCAAAGGAAAGAATTTTTTTCAATAATGCACAACAAAAACCTATAATTATTTTTTGCCGCATCCACTCCCGTCCCCCGCAGCCTCACCCCCTCCCGTCCCCCGCTCCCAGGAGAGCGGGGGAAGTGTTTTAAGTCCCTCCCTCCCGGGGGAGGGATATAGGGTGGGGTTTTGTAGGTCTTATTCCACAACTTCAGCCTTATCAAATCTCTGCGACTGAAAATGAACCCGGCTGCCCCTTACTTTACTTGCACCTTTACTACCGAAGAATCCCCAGCCACCACTGCCTAACAGGAATCCCAGGGCATATAATCCACCATTATTATTCTGTGCATACATTGTAATCTTATCATTAAAAAGCATGCCGATAAAATCGAAGGGGGCAATGAATCCATGCCACAGACCTCCGAAAAAGCCGTAAGTATGACCTGTCAGACATAGTTTAACGGATTCATTATTTGCACATCCTGAAAGAATAATTATTGAGAGAAGAATTATTACGAACAGGAATTTCTTCTGTGAGAGAATTGTTTTCATTATTTTAAGGTGTTGATTAATTATTGAATAAATTGTTTTAAAAAAGTGAAAGGTCAAATGCATTACCTGAATGCTTTTTTTCGTGGTCAATTAACCATCTTTTTCTTTTAAGGCCACCACCATAACCGGTCAAACGACCATCTGAACCGATCACCCTGTGACAAGGGATTATTATGGAAATACGATTCATTCCGTTTGCATTTGCAACGGCACGGATTGAATCGGGTTTGCCGAGAGCAACCGATTGTTCCTGATAGGAACGCGTAGTGCCATATGGAATATTCATAAGTTCCTTCCATACAGCCTGTTGGAATGTTGTGCCGGGGATAACAAGCGGGACCGAGAATTCTTTCCTTAAGCCTTCAAAATATTCTTTTAACTGTTCCCTGAGAGTTTTAAAGTGTTTGTTTTCTCCCTCCTGAATTGTTGTTTTAAAATGTTTTGCAAGGTCTTTATATTCAGTGTTCAGCATCCTTCTGTCACTGAACTCCAAAAGGCAGATTCCCTCATCAACTGCACCGGCAATCATTATGCCGAGCTCTGTTTCAATTTTTGTTGTATTTATCATTTATGATACCGGGCTGTTGAAATTATTTCTTTTTGCCCATTAAAAGTGCTGCTATTAATCCTGCAAGAAAAACCGAAGTGCCGCTGGCTATCATTATTTTCTTCTTTTTTTGTTCTTTGCCTGTCATTTCATCCCATGGTTTTTGCATTTTGCTGAAAAGCAGATAAAGAACAACGCTTAGGCCAGCCAGTGAAATTATAATTGCTATTATCCGGATCATATTATTATATTTAAAAAAGTAGTTATTACAGTATCAATGAGTAAATCTTCCGTGAGTTGACTTGATGAACTTTGCATTTCTGAATCTCATTGCAGACCAGTCTGCATCGATGGCAACCATCCGGATACCTTTAAGGCCTGAATCATTGAGGGCTTTCCAGCCATGGTCGCGGTCAATATCGGAACTATATTTTTTTGAAGTTTTTTTCGGATAACAAAACCATAAAACTCCGTCCGCCATGAGGTTATGGAGAGCCATAGGAGTAAAGAACTCAACTTCTGAAACACTCTTAACAAAGATTATAATGAAATCGTACGGATAACGAGGATCAATTTCCTTGTCAATTTTAGCATCTTTAAGTTCAATAGAAAGTGAAATAATGAAACTCTCTTCAGCATTTATTACTGCTATCCTTTCCTGCCCCTTATAATTAAGCTTTCCCGGTAAGTTCTTCATATTATCTCCCAAATTTGATCGCTAATTTAATAATAAATTGGAATTTCTGCTAAAAGATCTTACCTTCACAGTATCAAAAAATGGGGTGCCTTATAACTACGGGCTGAGATCATACCCTTAAACCTGATCCGGATAATGCCGGCGGAGGGAAGAAAGAGTATCACACAAATCAGCTGCACATAACAACCTCATATTCTTGATTTTGACAATGAACTAATTGATCATGATTATGAGAAAATTATTATTTTTCATCGTGTTTATCGGTTTGCAGGGGATTTCACAAGCTATTGCTTTTCAGGTTAATGGCTCAGTGATCAAAGGTAAAGTTACTGATCTCAGCGGGAATACTTTAACCGGAGCTGGTATAACAATCGAAAACACATTCCTGGGTGTGCATACCGACGCGGAAGGAACTTACTCTTTTTCCGGTCTTAAAGATGGGATTTATACACTCCGGTTTTCATTTATTGGTTATGAGACACAGGTCAAAGAAGTAAAACTTAAAGAAGAAGCAGTTTTAAATATCAGCCTTTCAGCGAAGCCATTTATGACTGAGGAGGTATTTGTAAATGCCACGAGGGCAGGAGAGCATGCTCCGTTAGCCTATTCAACAGTCAATAGCGAGCAGTTGAAAAAGCAAAACACCGGTCATGACCTGCCATATTTACTGAGCCTTACACCTTCACTTGTAGAGACTTCTGAAGCAGGTAACGGAGTCGGATATACGAGCCTTCGGATACGGGGAACTGACGGAAGCAGGATAAATGTCACAATAGACGGGATCCCGCTTAATGACCCTGAATCGCAACAGGTTTTCTGGGTCGATCTTCCTGACCTTGCTTCTTCAGTTGAAAACATACAGGTTCAGAGAGGGGCAGGCACCTCTTCGAATGGAGCCGGTGCCTTTGGAGCAACAATCAGTATTCAGACTACTAATCCTGAAAATGAGCCATTTGCTGAAGTAAACTCATCGATGGGCTCCTTTAACACAATAAAGAATATGGTTGCAGCAGGAACAGGTCTTCTTGCCGGCAAGTTTGCTCTCCAGATGCGTTATTCCGATTTGAAAAGCGATGGTTTCATCGAAAGGACAGGTTCAGATCACCGATCGGCATATATAAGTGGTATATTCAGAACTGACCGGTCGAGATTAAAAGCTAATATAATTCTCGGAGAAGAACATACCGGAATTGGCTGGTGGGGTGTCCCGAAAGATATGCTTACAGTGAACAGAAGATATAATCCGGCAGGCGAATATACCGATGAAGCAGGAATTAAGCGCTATTACGATAATGAAAGCGATAATTATTTCCAGAATCATTTCCAGCTCATTTATAGTCTGAAACTCAACAATTATCTCTCTCTTCATACTACTCTTCATTATACAAAAGGAAAAGGCTATTATGAGGAATACAGGAAAGATCAGCCTTTTACAGATTATGGAATATCTTCCGTTAACATCGGCGACACAATAATTTCAGAAACGGATCTGATAAGAAGGAAATGGATGTCGAATGATTTTTATGGTCTTGTATATTCCCTGAAATACCAGAAAGAACGGATTGAAGCAATAGCCGGAGGAGGAATGAACCTCTATATTGGTGATCACTTTGGAAGGATTATATGGATGAGAAATGCAGGTAACACTGAGAAAGATTACAGGTGGTACCTTAACAGTTCAAAAAAAGGGGAAATAAGTCTTTATGGTAAAGTAAATTATTCACTGTCAGATAAAACCACCATATTTGGGGATCTTCAATACAGACATATATTATATAATATGACCGGTATAGATGACGATCTGAAAGATATCGGACAGGAACACAGGTTTGGATTCTTCAACCCTAAAGCCGGAGTTTTTTTCTCAATAACCCCAAACCAGGATGCTTATTTCTCATTTTCTGTCGCCAATCGTGAACCTACCCGAACTGATTTTAAAGAGGCATCAGGTGACCTGAATGCTACACCAAAGCCAGAGACCCTTTACGACTCAGAAATTGGATATAAACTAAGAACGGGTAAAAGTTCCCTTGCAATTAATTTATATGGAATGATTTACAAGGACCAACTCGTGCCAACCGGTGAATTGAGCAATGTCGGATATTCTATTATGACCAATGTTGAGAAAAGTTACCGGATAGGTTTGGAGATGACCGCAGGGATCAAACCATCAAAATTCATCGACTGGAATCTGAATCTGACACTCAGCAGAAATAAGATCACAGATTTTACAGAGTATTATGTTGACTACAATACATCCGATTGGTCATCGGAATATTTAAGTAAAAATCTTGGGGAAGTTGACATCGCATACTCACCTTCAATAATCGGAACGAGCGATCTTACATTTAAAATTCTCCATGGTGTTGCCCTGCACATGATAAGTAAATATGTCGGGAAACAGTACTTCGACAATACTATGAATCCCGAAAGGATGATCGACCCTTACTTCGTTAATAATATCCGGTTAGATTATGAACCTCGTATCAGGAATATAAAAGGAGTTGAACTTCAGTTTCTTATAAATAATATTTTTAATGAAATTTATGAGAGCAATGCTTATGGAGGCAATTGGTACGAAGATGGTGCTGAGAAGAGCTGGTCGTACTACTTTCCACAGGCTGGCATAAATTACATGTTAAAAATTGGCGTAAAGTTCTGATAATCAATTTATTACAATGATTGTATCTAACTGGTTATCAGATAATTACATTGAAGTCTTCGGAGCAATTACCGGGATTATATATATATTTCTGGAGATCAGGCAAACCATTTGGCTATGGCCCATAGGGATCATCACATCCGCTGTTTATATCTGGGTTTTTTTCACTGGCAAACTCTATGCAGATATGAGCCTGCAAGTGTATTATCTTGTAATCAGCTGTCTGGGGTGGTATTGGTGGGCAAAGGGCACAGGGCAACAGGAAGAAGAAGGAGGGTTGTTTGTCACCCGGCTGGACTTGAAAACCGGACTTGTACTTGCAGCAGTATTTTCTGTTTTGTTTATAGTGATGTGGTTCATTCTTGACAGGTTGACTGATTCACCTGTGCCTGGATGGGATTCATTTATAACATCATTGTCAATAGTAGCGACCTGGATGCTTGCCCGTAAAATTTATGAACACTGGCTGTTATGGATTGTTGTAAATTCAGTAGCGGTGGTACTATT
>Ga0265292_1001768_pt1 | contig 17522 bp, 13 predicted proteins | sample Munlanlewell296A_FD_189080 | JGI IMG/M metagenome (GOLD analysis project Ga0265292, IMG submission 189080) | Leachate microbial communities from a municipal landfill in Southern Ontario, Canada - Leachate well 296A | ecosystem: Engineered > Solid waste > Landfill > Unclassified | place: Canada... | reverse complement strand
CCCGCGCACGACTACATCGTAGTGGGCGGATTTGAAATTACAGGAAGTATGAGGGCGGGCGTAAGAGTTATCAACGGCAGAGGAGTGGTTATAAAAAATAATAATATCCACAACAACGGCTATTGGGGGATTTTGACCGGATGGACACCGGATATTCAAATAATTAATAATATCGCGTACGATCAAATCGGAGCTAATGCTCAACACGGCATCTATGTTTCTAATAGTAATATTTCTCCGGATAACCCAATTGTCCGTGGAAATATTTCTTATGGAAATAAGCAAAACGGAATTCAATTGAACGGGGATTGCGGAACAACTCCGACAGACGGTTGGATAGATGGAGGAAGTATTGAAGGAAACACGGTTTACAACAACGGATGGAAGGGTTTAAGTATAATTTCTGTTCGTAATGCCATCATTCAGAATAATGTTATTTATAATAATGGGTTGAATGGTGGGAGCGCCGGAGCTATACATTTGGTTGCTGAAACCGGCGCTAATTGCACTGCTTATCCTAGCAATAATAATATAGTTGTAAATAACACCGTAAATGAAACTGCTATTGCTGGAATACGTATAACTCACGGAGCCAACAACGTTATTTTCAATAATATACTTATTAGCCCTAACCCATATGTTAACGAAACCGGATTATTGGAATACCACGACGCGGCTTCTAGCATAGAACGGACTTCGGCCAGCGGATTATTTGTCAATACAAACTTGAATGATTACCGCCTGTCTTTAGGGAGTCCCGCCATTAATATTGGGAAACTGATTTATCAAGGTGAGCTAGCGCCAGCCACCGATTTTGATGGACTCTCTCGGCCTTCAGGCGCTTATATTGACGCTGGCGCCTACGAATATTTAGAAACCTTATTTGACACTACTTCTCCTGCACCACCGACAGGACTATCCGTAATTTAATTTTTATTTTATAATTATTTTATGGCTATCAAAATAAAAAAAACCATAATTTTTCTGACAGTTTTAATAGGATTTTTTCTGTTTGCGAAAGTTTCATATGTTTCGGCTAACACGTACTATGTCAGTAAGACGGGGGTTGATATTGGTACGTGTACTCAACAAGCTAGTCCCTGTTTGACCATCAGATATGGTATTAGCCAAATGACAAGTGGCGATACCTTATTAGTGGGTGATGGGACGTATGTTGAACAAATGTCTGGTATGCCGAATGGAACGGCGCAGTCGTATACTACGATTAAGGCGGTGAACCGGAATAAGGCGATTATTGACGGTAAAGGTCTTGGACCATGGTCACGTGCTATTTATTTATACAACAAGAGTTATGTTGTGATCGATGGGTTTCAAGCCAAAGCAGACTATAATGCGACCGAAGCCGGGGCCATCAGCCTTGGGGGCAATACTCATCATGTAAAGATCCTTCGTTGTTCGGCATATAACGCCTCCCCTTCGGGAAATACTTCCGTTATAGGCGCGGGCGCAGGCACCCATGATAACCTTTTTGAGGAATGTTGGGCATGGGGAACTGGGCGGTACAAATTCATCATCTACCAATCGACTAACACGATCGTCCGACGGTCTGTCGCTAGACATGATTACCACGGGGGTTTGTGGGCCAAGCAAAATTCAGGATTCACGAATTACGACTCCACTAATACTCAGTTCCAAAATAATATTGTGATCGATTCCGGGGTAGCCGATGGTTCCTCGGGCGTGATATATGGTGGAATTTGGGAAGAAAATAACTCCGGAACCGACAAGAGCGGAAAAATAACAGGTTCTATTTTCTTAAACATTAAGTCATCACTTGCTGCAATCTCCGATTGGAAAGCATCAGGAAACAGAACAATATCAAATAATGTCCTTTGGGACATAGATGGTGGATACGCAACTGACAACCAGGGAAACGTCCCAACAGCCCACATTACCGTGAGCAACCTAACTATCGGGAACGCCAGGGGAACTTATCCAGGATGGAACAACTTTTGGGGAGTCGGTTCTGGGAGTATGCACCAAATAGATGTGTCCACAACCAACTCGATCATCTATGGTAGCCATGACTACGGCATCGCTGATTATATGGCGTCCGACTACAATGCGCTCTATAACAACAGGGTAAATTATGGAGGTGATCACACTCCAACTCCGGGCGCGCACGATATCATTACCACTAATCCCCTGACAAACGGTTTGATATATCTTCCCCGAATTGAAGCAGGAACGGTTCTGAAAACGGCTGGACAAGGTGGTGGGCAGATCGGCGCAGAAATTATGTACCAGCACGGAGTGTCTGGGACGCTGTACGGAGAACCTGGATGGGACACCTTAACATCTGTTCCGTTATGGCCTTTTCCAAACGAGGCATTAATAAAATCCGATTTCGCGTCCTATAACGGTCCTGGACCTTCCGGCAAACGAGGTTTCGCTGCGGACGGCAACGGTCTTTATGGTGGTCCTATCACATTAACTTCCTACATCTGGGAATATTTGGGAAATCCTTGCCCAGTCGGAATTTGTACTACTGGTGTTCCCGACACCACTCCTCCCGCCGCGCCGACAGGAGTCATAGTAAGTTAAAAGTTTAAAGTGAAAAGTTAAAGTTGCTAATTCAAAGTTAATAAGAAATATGTCTAGAACTTCCAAACTTATCTTAATATCAATTTTCGTCCTTGCCGGCTTTTTGGTTTTTATTTTCAGCCGGGGCTTTTTTGGCGCAAAACCGGCAGAGAAAGAGAATAACATCGCTTTTATTTTGCCCGAGGAAATCGTATTAGCCGAAGAATCAATTCCTTTAACCTGGACTGACAACAATGATAACGAAAATCTTATTATCCAAAGCGACCGAAAATATTACGACGGCCGCGACAGTTCAGAAGTCTATTTCAGCATTACTAATATAAGCGAAAAAGACCAAAAGCCGGATATAAAATTTTTATTTGACGAAAAAGAAGGCCGGGGAATGAAAGAGCTCGCTCTTTTAAACAGCCAAAATGATGTTATAGCCGTCGGACAGACCAATTTTTACAAAGCGGTTATTTATTATCCCCAAAATAGCAAGGGCGAGTTTTTTATTGAAGCCAAAGGCGACAACGGCGGCTATGGTTATTTAGATCCTTATTACGCTTCCGGCTTGGTTGGTATGTGGTCTTTCAGCGGCGCAGATACCAATTGGACTTCTGCCACCGCCGGCACCACCGCCGATAAATCCGGCAATAACAACACCGGAACAATGACGAATATGTCGCGGAGTACTTCTCCCGTCATCGGCAAAGTCGGCCAGGCGCTAAGTTTTGACGGGGTGAATGATTATGTAACTTTAACTTCTGCTCCAATATCTAATTTTTCTAATGCTAATACTGTCTGCGCTTGGGCCCTAACCACGAATAATACATTTTGGGACGGAAGCTATGATCAAACCATCGTCAATTTTTACACGGACGCGAACAATGGGGTTCGTTTTGGCAATCACTCTAACAATAATGGCTACGGATATCCGGCGGGCTCTTTTTACATAAGTTATAAAGCTGGAGGCACAAGCTACTATCGAGTATATCAAGGAAAACTGTTTGAAAATAATACTTGGGTCAATGTTTGCTATGTCTGGAGCGGTTCTGCGGTTTCTCTCTATGGCAATGGCGTGGCGCTATCAACTTCCGCCGCAGGCACTTATTCAATTGATGCAAATAATCAAACGATTGGAATTAGAACGGCTGGCTCATATGGCATGTGGAAGGGTAATCTTGACGAAGTCCGCGTTTACAATAGGGCGCTGTCGGCCAGCGAGATTACGGATTTATATCGCGTTGATTCTGCCAGAGCAAAATTCAACACCCCGCTTTCCGGCCGGTTCAAGGATTCTTCGCTCGTCGGCTACTGGTCTTTTGACGGCAAAGACATGGGTGCAACAACCGCAACTGATTTATCGGGCAACGGCAACACCGGCACGCTTACCAACGGTCCCCAAAAAGTCCCCGGCATCAACGGCCAAGCGCTCTCTTTTGACGGGGTGAATGATTATGTAAGCATCCCCGACCCAAATCTTGTGGAAGGCCTCGCGGCTATGAGCGTTAGCGTATGGGCAAAGAGCGACATTACAGTGACCGCCAACGGAAGGGGCATCGTTGCCCAAAGTTATGGCGCTAGCGGAGATCCTTTTTTACTATATCTGCGGAATGTAGATAACATTGCTTTCCAAGTGTCCACTGGAGTATCCGTGGAAGCCGATGCAAATACTGATCTCCCTGATACCAACTGGCATCATTATGTAGGCGTGTACAATGGGAGCAATGTTTTATTATATGTAGACAGTGTTTTACAAACTAGTCAGCCAGCCCAAACAGGTACTACTACAGCTTCCACCAATCCTGTAACGATCGGAGCTTACGACTCCACTCGCAACTGGGACGGCCTCATTGACGAAACTCGGATTTACAACAGGGCACTGAGCGCAACCGAAGTGCAAGAGCAATACCGCGCCGGCGCGGCGCGGATGAAAGTTAATTCTCCGCCCTCTGCGCCTTTCGGCAACTCCGGCCTTGTCGGGTATTGGTCTTTTAACGGGCCGGATATTGCTTGGCAGACCGGCACCGCCTACGACCGTTCCGGCTCTGGCAACAACGGCACTATTACCAATATGTCCACCACCACCTCGCCGGTAGCCGGCAAAGTCGGCCAGGCGCTCTCTTTTGACGGGGTGGATGATTATGTGGGAGTTACCACAAACAATACCGTAAGCGGAAATTATACGGTTTCTGCCTGGGTAAACCCAAATCATGCAACGTCGCGTTTTGGTATATTTAGTAACCGATTTAGTAATGAAAACACGTTTGATTTCAAGTTACAGAACGGAATTGTAATCCACGGTGATATTGGTAATGGCGCTGCGTGGCTCACGACTTCAGCCGATGCCACATTCACATATTCGGTAGGCACCTGGTATCACATTGTATATGTTGTAACACCCACTGGTTATTCGATTTATGCCAATGGGAATCCAGTCGGTTCAGGATCTTTTTCGGGAACCCCCCTACTCTTTACTACAGGCAATCTCCCAAGAATAGGCCATACGGATGGCACCGAATACGCCAACGGCCTCATTGACGAAGTCCGCGTTTACAACAGGGCGCTGTCGGCCAGTGAAATTCAGGAATTATATAGATTAGGGACAAGGAAATTCCAACCGACACAGTAAATAATTTTAAATAACAAAAACATGCAAAATGGCAATTTAAAATTAAAAACCATTTTCCTCCTGATATCATTTATTGGAATTTTTGGTTTGGTGAAAAGTTCTTTGGCCGCGCCGACTAACCTCGCTGTAATGCAATAAAGGCGGGCAGAATCTAATAGTGATTTAAAATATTTTTAAATAAAAAAATGCTAAAAATATTAAATAAAAAATATATTTTTGTAGTTTTAATCTGTCTGGCAGTTTTCTTTGTTTTTAATTTCACAGCAAACGCTGCTGTTACGATATCAGTGACGCCTATAACTAGTAGCGTTCTTCCGGGCAGCGTTCGTTCGGTTTATTCAAACATTCAAGGCGATGCTAATGTGGCTGTTGCTTGGTCTGCTTCTGGCGGAAGCTTAGTAAGCGCTGTTGGGTATGCGGTATGGACAGCGCCTCAAACCCCGGGAACTTATACGGTTACTGCTACCAGTTTGGCAGACAGCACTCAAAGCGCTTCATCAACTTTTACTGTAATTTCTAATGCTGTTGTTAAAGTTTCCAATATTCCAATGCAAGCAACTATTTTCAAAAATCAGCCTCTTATTATCCAAAATATTCTTTGGGGGAGCGTTAATACTAGCGTAACATGGTCATCTTCGGGAGGAATTTTACGAGGCACTGGCCGGGAAGTCGTTTTTAGCGCTAGTACGCCAGGAACCTATACGGTTACGGCGACAAGTCAAGCCGATAATTCTAAAACTACAATCACAACTATTGTAGTGACAAATAATTTATGGTCTGGGGTGGCAACCGCAAACAAGACTCAACCCGTAGACTGTACGCCAACTGGATCGGGGACGACCTATAACGTAACAAGCCTTGCCACATTTGATGCTGTACCGTGGATAACTTTGGCAGCGGGAGACACGGTGCGGATACACACCGGAGTAACCTACAACAGACAAATCCTCCTTGCTACCTCTGGCACGGCAATACAACCGATTCGGATTTGTGGTGTCCGTGACGGTAGCGGAAACCTTCCTGTATTGAGTGGTATAAACGCCATATCGACGGCACCTGCTGGAAGTTATGGTGGGGCGGGGGGAAGTATACAGGGCCTTGGGGGTATAACGGTCTATAATTATGGGGGTGCTTATTATGGAGGTGCTGTATACCCAAAACATATAATAATTGAGGGACTAAAGATAACCGGGTATCACATGAGTAATAATTACCGAGACGTGAACGACGGTATTTATAAAACATACGACCGTTTTACGGCATGCATCCGCATTCAGAGAGGAGGAAGTATAACCCTGCGTGGAAACGATTTTAGTGCGTGTGGACTAGGGGTTTTCACGGTAACACAGGGAATAACTTCGCGTCACACCCGAGATCTTCTAATAGAAGGGAACTGGTTCCATGGAAACGCAGTATTGGGTTCAAGCTTGGAACACGCAACCTATCTTCAGTCGCTTGGCCTTGTTGTTCAGGGAAACTACTTTGACTATCCTCTCACCAATTCCGGTGGGAGCCAGTTAAAGACCCGTTCTATACAACAATTCATCAGATACAATTATTTTGAACCCGCATCCAGAATCCTTGATTTGGTGGAGGTGCAAGATTACCCAGAACACGCTTTCCCGTGGATAGGCATTGATTCAGGTGATGCTGCAAACACAAGCGCGAGTGATGTTGTGGCTAACTATGAAGCATACCAGGATAGGTTCGTTTATGGAAACATCATTCACAACCTATATGGTCCTTCGTTTACGCAAACGTCATTACGGATAGTTCATGGTGCGGGCGATCTCGGTCAATCAGAAAATCCTGGAGGAAATCTATACTTCTACCACAACACATTGAGAATGACGACTATCCTTGGTGAAACCTCAAACTGGTCAAATATTATTGTAGACTTCGGTCCCTACGGTGATGCAATTGGTGCTCATACAATTTGGCCTACTGCTAGGATCACAAACAATGCGATACATATAAGAAACAACGATTCAGGCCCCGTATTCATGTGGAACAGTTATTCGGCGGATCGAGTTGTATTGGATAAGAATTGGATTTCAACTACGTGGGGTACTGGAGATCCGGCGGGTGGACTTGGAACAGGGATAAGCAATAATCAACCGGGGGATGGTTATCCTTGGCAGGGTGGTGTAACCCACACCCAGGTATCGGGGACGGAGAATCTTGTCACAGATGCAACACTCCCCTTTGACAATACGACCTATACCCCAATTCCTGGAGGGCCACTTGTTGGGTCAAGCACATCTTTGCCTGGTAAGGCCGCTTCTCTTCCGCCTCTAATGCAGTATTCGCCTGTAACAGGCGTGATGGCTCTACGTCCGAGTACGCAGGATATTGGCGCGGTCGCTTATAGTGTTTCCGATACCACTCCTCCCGCCGCGCCCACCAACGTTTCAGTTATTTGATTAAAGAGTTCACGAGTTAACGAGTTAAAATATGAAGATTAATAAATTTGAAGAATTAAATATTTGGAAGTTGAGCTTGAAAATTACAAAGGAGATTTACGACTTAACAGCTAAAAGAGAATTTTCAAGAGATTTTGGATTAAGAGACCAGATAAGAAGAGCAATTATTTCCGTCAGTTCAAATATCGTTGAAGGCTTTGAAAAGCGCAATAACAATGAATTTATAAGATTTTTAAAAATTGCGAAAGGCTCGGCTGGCGAAGCAAGAAATCAGCTTTACATTGCTTTAACAATTAACTACATCACAGAACAGGAATTTAAAAAGACAAACAATGAATTAGAAAACTTAGCTAAGCAAATCGGCAGCTTCATCAGTTATTTAGAGCAAAAAAGACTGAATAAGGAATTCATTAAAAAGAATTAATTATTAGCGAGTTCACGGGTTAACGAGTTGAAAAAATAAATTAATTAACTCGTTAACACGTTAACACTTTAACCGAATAATAATCAGAAATTAACCCGTTAACTCGTTAATCCGTTAATTGATAATAATATTCTAAGCGGACACCGACCACGGCTTCATTTTGTATATCTCCGTTTTGTGTTAATATAGTCCAATGGACGAAAAATCGATCAACTTAATTAAGAAAATACTTGAAAACAACGACATTGAATATGCCGCGCTTTTTGGTTCGCGGGCAAGAGGTGATAATCGGCCGGACAGCGACTATGATATTCTCATAAGATTTAAGAAAGGCGAGGAACCTGGTTTTTTCAAATACATGGAAATTGAAGAAAAATTATCAGAAATACTAAAACAAAAAGTTGATTTGGTTACTGAAGAAGCTTTAAGCCCATACATTAAAGACTACGCGATGAAAGATATCAAGAAGCGATTTTTTGGACAAGAACAAAGACAAAAAGACGAAAGATGCCGTTATTAGGCAATTTGAAATCATCGGCGAAGCTGTGGAAAGATTATCTGATCAAATTAAAAGTAAACATCCTGATTTGCCGTGGAGAAGAATTTCCAACATGAGAAATAAATTAATTCATGAATATTTCAAAGTATCTCATTATCAGTAAATTAAAGCTGCGAATTATTTTCTCCCGCCCTCAAGGTTCTGCTTGGGGCATCGGGGCGTATGAGTATGCGGCGGCCGTGCCGCCGCCGGACACAACGCCACTCGCCGCGCCCAGCGGAGTCGTAGTAAACTAAACTTGACATATAGTTTTACTAAATGTAAACTGTAATAGTACAATAATATCATAAAAACATATGTTTTATCAAAGAAAAATTTATCCGGAACTAAAAAAACATCTTGAAGAAAAACAAATAACGGTTATCACCGGCATGCGGCGCACGGGGAAAACCACTATTTTAAAGCAAATTCTAAAAGAAATACCTTCAAAAAATAAATTATATATTGATTTGGAGCGATTAGACAACCGCGAGCTTTTCAGCCAGAAAAATTATGATAATATCCTTAAAAATTTAGAAAGTAAAGGATTGTTTTTGTCTCAAAAAATTTATTTAGCGATTGATGAAATTCAGATGCTGCCGCCAATCAGCAGCATTTTAAAGTATCTTTATGATACTTATGACATAAAATTTTTGGTTACCGGTTCCAGCTCATATTACCTTAAAAATCTTTTTTCAGAATCGCTGGCCGGAAGAAAAAAAATATTTGAACTTTTTTCTTTGGACTTCGGCGAATATTTGGATTTTCACGGCGTCTTTAATCTTAAGGGCGCCAACTGGATTGAATTTGCTTTCAATCCAGTTGAATATGAGCGCATTAGGTATCATTATGAGCAATATATAGAGTTTGGCGGGTTTCCCGAGGTAGCGCTGGCCGAAAACGAGAAGCAAAAAAAAGACTTGCTTTCCGATATAGCCAGCTCATATATAAATATTGATATTAAATCTTTGATTGACTTTAGAAATGAAAAAAATATCTATGCCCTGATGAAAATGCTGGCTAGCCGGGTTGGCTCAAAACTGGATTATTCAAAAATAGCCAGACTGACAGGCATTTCCCGGCCAACGGTAACCAGCTACGTTGATTTTTTTGAAAAAACATATCTTATACGGAGGGTGCCGGTATTTTCCAAAAGCGCCGATCGAGAAATCGTGAAAGCCCAAAAAATTTATTTTTGCGATAACGGGCTTTTGGACATCCTGTCGGATGTCAGTGGCGGAGTAAAATTTGAAAACTCAATTTTTAATCAGCTTCGCCACCATGGCAAAATTCAATATTACTCGCTTAAAAGCGGACGGGAAATTGATTTTATTTTGGACGGAAATGTTGCCTTTGAAATTAAAGAGTCGCCAATCAGTTCGGACGAAAGAAAATTAAATGATCTTTCCGTAAAAGCAAAGGTTAAAAATAGCCGACTCATCGGACGGTTTGATGTTCCTAATTTTTCCAACTATATTTGGGGAGGAGAGATACGATAAATGTATTATGTATAAAGTATAATGTATTATGGAAAATACAAACAATAAAATACGATCATTATACACAAAAAATTTAATAATTTTTCTAATAGTCTTTTTCGGAATTTTTGGGTCAGTGAAAAACTCCCAAGCCGTGTATACGCCACCGGTTGGTATACCGGCGCCTCCGTTTGGAATTAATGAGGTAGTCCCCACTACAGCCACTCAATGTCTTAATTGGCCTTCTTCTGCGACGGTCAATTGTTATTATATAGATAAGGATTATCCATCTGCCACTGACATTAATAATATATATGGATACCCGAACGTCCCAAGGGTTTCCATACCGACCACGCTTGCGGCCGGCTCATACGTCGAGATCCATAATTCGGCGGGAGGGGCATATACCGGAACCGACATGACCATCACCGGGAACGGAACAGCGAGTAATCCCGTATGGATACGAGGGAGCAGTTCAGTGACCAAGCCGACTATCCGTAGGGCAATTGCAATAAGGGGTAGCTATATGATTATTGAAAATCTTTATTTTGACACAGATCGCAAGGACGTATCCATTAACCTCGCTAACTACATATCCTTTCGTAATAACGAAATGGCCGGCCCCGGGATTAATTCAGGGAATACGGCGGCAGTAGCGGTTAGTGATTCTAGTTACATCGTCATCTACAACAACAGGATACATGATTGGGGAAATAAAAATGATACATTAGAGAACGACTATCATGGAGTCAAGGTTTCTAGCGGAAGCAATTCCATATGGGTATTAAATAATGAAATATACAATAATGGGGGAGATTCTATCCAGACTGCCTTCACAACGGGAGCCTATGTTTATATAGGAGGGAACACGTTTTACGGAAACAAAGAAAATGCTATTGATGTGAAGCAAGGGAATCACGTCATCATCTCCGAAAACCACGCATATGGTTTTTTGCCTTCCCTCACATCGGCGGGGACCGCAATTACCATACACTACTTGCCCGACAATGTATGGGTCATCAGAAACAAAGTTCATGATTCGACGAACGGTATTTTTACGACAGGAAGCGTAAACGCTTATTTCGTGGGGAATCTCGTCTATAACATTCATCACAGCGGCGCTTGGGACCCAAGTAGTAGTTACCAAGACGGAACAGCTTTCCATTCCAGGGGCTCAACTGGGATAACATATGTTATTGGTAATACGATTGACAACGCCGATATTGGGATACAAACCTCGAATGACCCAATAATTATATATAATAACATCATTTCCAACAGGGCTATGTCTGACGGGAATGATATACATTCAGGCACTTTAAATGCCCTAACTGACGCCGATTATAACTTGATTTATAATTCTTACGGCACGGCTCGGGTCAAATGGGGTAGTGCCGGGACATTCACAAGCATAAACTCATTCAATTCCGCAACCGGGAAATGCGCCAATTGTATCCAGTCTAACCCTCTTTATACAAACCCCGCCGTCTCTGTGTATACGCTATCGGCAGGTTCTCCAGCCATCAATAGAGCTATGGCCAATTTTGTATATCAAAAGTTCTACGATACCTACGGAATAGATATTAGGTTTGCCATTGACGGGACACCGAGGCCCCAAGATGGCGTTTGGGACATCGGCGCGTATGAGTATGTCGGAGCGGCTCCGCCGCCAGATACAACTCCGCCCGCCGCGCCTAGCGGCGTAAGCGTTTTATAGACCCAATCTCACGATGTCCGACATTGACAAAGCGACTTGTTGAAGTCAGACTTCAACAAGTCGCTCTAAGAGCAAAAGAATTGAAATAATGAGAAAAGAACCATTTTCCACCGGTTCATATGTTCATGTATATAATCGCGGCAACAGGAAGCAGCCGATTGTTTGCAGTGCCAAAGACAGATGGCATTTTTTGCAAATGCTGTATTATTTCAATGACATATATTCTTCGCCCAACCCCTTCCGCGACCTAAAGAAACTGTTGAAGTCAGACTTCAACAGTCGGCTTATTTGGCCATCAAGCTGGCCCGAACACAAGCCGATTGTTAAAATCTTGACATTTTCTCTTTTAGAAAATCATTTTCATCTTTTGCTAAAAGAAATTAAAGATGGCGGTACCACAATGTTCATGAGAAAACTCGGCACAGGGATGACGAATTATTTTAACACAAAATATCAAGAGAAAGGGAGATTATTTCAAGGCGCCTACAAAGCAAGATTGATAGATAGCGATATCTATCTAAAATATTTAAGTGTTTATATTCAGGTGAAAAATCCTTTTGAGCTATATCGCGGCGGTTTAGAAAAAGCGGCAAAAGAATTCGATAGGGCATTTGATTTTGCTATTGATTATCCATATTGCAGCTTAGCTGATTACGCAGGGGACAGGGAGTCGCCGATTATTGATAAAGATCTTTTAGGAGATTTATTCCCGAGTAAAAAAGATTATAAGAAATTTGCCAGAGAATGTATTTTAAGAATGAGTTTAGAAAAAAGATTGGGTGACTTAGCGATTGATTTTTGAACCTGTTGAAGTCTGACTTCAACAGGTTTCTGCCTGGGACATCGGGGCGTATGAGTATGTTTCCGGAGGAGCTCCTGATACTTACTCCTCCTGCCGCGCCAATAGGAGTCAGTGTTAGTTAAAAGTTAGAGTTCTCTAATCTCACGACGTCCGATATCAATAATTATTACAGTAAAGTTTTTGCGCGATTGATTGCGCGATTATTGCGCGATAGTATATAGTTTGTTATAATATAAACAAGTGGAATGTTTAATCCTCAATATAAAATCACCAACAAAATAGTTAATCTTTTAACTGCCATAACCGAGGCAAGAACGGTTATTGAGCGCGCCAAATTACTGCCCAAGCACGAATTGCGGTTAAGAAGGCAGGCTTTAATTAGGATGACTCACGGTTCCACTGCTATTGAAGGAAATATGTTAAATACTCTTCAAGTAGAAGCATTGCTGGCAAATAAAAAAATTGACGCTCCGGCAAGAGACATTTTTGAAGTCAAAAATTATTTAAATGCCTTAAAATATATCCAACAGGCGGTGGAGAAAAAACAGGTAATTGCTGAAAAGACGATACTTACGATTCATAAATTGGTAACGGCCGATACTCTGCCAAAAGAGCAAGCCGGTTTTTATAGAAAGAGCCCGATCTATATTGTAAGACGCCGTCCCGATTTTCCCGATGAAATTGCTTATACCGGTCCGTCAGCTGAAAAGGTGCTGGGATTGATGAAGGATTTAATTAAATGGATTGGTGAAAGCGGCAAAAAAGAAATTCATCCTATCATTGTGGCCGGCATCGTCCATCAAGAACTGGCCGCTATCCATCCATTTTCAGACGGCAATGGCCGAACCGCCCGTGCTTTAGCGACTTTAATTCTGTATGAGAGAGGATATGATTTCAGGCGGCTGTTTGCCTTGGAAGATTATTATAATAAAGACCGTTCAAAATATTACGAAGCCATTAATATTGGAGAAGATTACGAAAGACGGAGGGTCGATTTTACGCCTTGGCTGGAATATTTTATTAAGGGATTCAAGCAAGAAATTGATAATGTTAAAGAAAAAATCTTGTCGCTATCCCTAAAGAAAATTGATGCCAAAATCCAGTCGCGAGTTTATTTAGATAAAGACCAAATGCAGATTCTGGAGTTTTTGGATCAGGTCGGTAAAATCACGGCGCGGGGTGTGGCTGATATTTTACACTGTCCCAAAAGGACCGCTCAATTCCATTTGCAGAAGCTTAAAAAACTTGGCACGATTAAACTGATTGGCAGGGGGCCGTCTTCGGCCTATGTTTTGGCTTAATTTGTAGTTTTCTATTATGAATCATGTACAAAGTATTATGGAAATTTATTAAAATTAATGTTAATTTTAAAAACATGGATATAAACATCAAACACGAAACACGCAACATGGAACATGAAACACAAAACAAGTTCCAAGACGCGAGGCCGAGGATACAGGAAGTAACGGTTCACGTCGGCTTGCCAAAAATGCTTTTTTATTGGCAAGCGGTTAGCCGCTGGGCGCTGATTCTTCTGGCGGCTCTGGCGCCAATTTTCTTTCTGCCTTTCACCCAATTACCTGTCGCTGTTCACAAGGAAATTTTGGTTTTTATTATGATTCTCATCGCTTTTTTCGCGCTCTTGGGCCGGATTTTAATTGAAGGCCGGCTTCGTTATCCGGGGCATCTCTTAATGATCGCGCTTTTAACTTTGGTTCTTGTTTGGGGCGCGGCGACATTCTTTTCAGTTAATCAGTTGGGGAGTTTAATGAGTTCTTGGGCGACGCCGGATAGTTTTTTCTCAGTACTTTTATTCGCTCTCTTAATGCTTTCTATCGTAATGACCTTTGACCGCAGGGATATTGTTGTTTCTCTTTTAGCGTTTCTCGCGTCGCTTTCACTTTTGGGATTATTTGAATTGTTTCAGCTTCTTAAAATATTTATTTTGCCATTTAGTTTCGCGAAAAATTCCGGATTTAACCCAGTTGGCTCGGTTAATGATGTTGGCGTAATTTTGGCTTTTGGTCTGGTTATCGCTTCGGGGCTGATGTCAACTCCCGATATGTCTAAGACGCTGAAAAGACTTTTAGGTTTGGCAGTTTTTATCTTTGTCTTGAATCTTATCGTCATTGATTTTTGGGCGATTTGGATTGGGCTCGCCTTGGCAATGATTTTTATGATTAGTTTTTTGTCAGCGGGGTTAACCCACCCCAACCCACCCCAGCCCTCCCTTATCAGGGAGGGAGTAGATTCCTCCCCTGATAAGGGGAGGTTAGGAGGGGTTTCGGAAATCAATCAGGGGCTTCAGTTGGCATATTTCCAAAAGGCCTGGCTGCCTTCAATTATTCTTTTAGTTTCTCTGTTTTTTCTTTTTATTCCTTCGCCTCTTTCAAAACTCGTCCAGACGCCGATTGAAGTTTCTCCGAATTTTAACGCCACATTGAACACCGGAATTCAAAATCTCAAAGCCGGGCACTATCTTTTGGGCTCGGGGCCAAACACCTTTGGTTATATCTTCAATCTTTACAAACCCGACGGAATCAATCAGACGATTTTCTGGTCCACGGTTTTTAATAGCGGCGCTTCGGCAATGGCTTCGTGGGTCGGCACAATTGGCATTTTGGGCGTTCTGGCGTTTCTATTTTTGATTGTCGCTTTTATTTGGACCGGCATTGCCGGCACGGCCGTCAGGAATTCCTCAAGGGGGATAATGAATGTCGCTTCGCAAGCCATATTTGTCGCGGTCTCTTTCCTATTTATAATGTGGTTTCTCTATGTTGCTAATTTTACGGTTATGGCTTTTGCTTTCTGGGGCATGGGGTTGTTTTTGGCCGCCTCGCTTTTCTTTATTCAAGAACAAGATAAGCCCACCCCAAATTCCCCCAACCCACCCCACCCCTCCCTTATCAGGGAGGGACTAGATTCCTCCCCTGACAAGGGGAGGTTAGGAGGGGTTTACAGAGAAATTCGCATTTTCACCTCGCCACCCAAGACATTTCTGTTTTCTCTTTTAATTGTCGGGTTGATGGTCGGCGTGGTTGTCGGAATTTATTTTGAAACCAATCGCTATATCGCCGAGATTTATTTTTCAAAAGCAATTGCCGCTTCGGCTAAAAACGATAACGACGCGACAATCAATAATATTTCCCGCGCCATCCAGTTTTGGCAGTACGACGAGCGGTATTTCCAAAGTTTGTCCCAAGCCATCTTTTTTCAGCTAAATGATTTGCTGGCAAAAAAGGACTTGCCGCAGGAAACTTTAAGAGCCCAGTTTCAGAATATTACCACCGACGCTATTTCGGCGGCGCGGCAGGCGCAAGCCCTGAATCCCCAAAATTCTTTCAATAGTGTTTTATTGGGCAATATTTATGAGAATTTGATTCCATTTATATCTGATGCTTCAAATTTCGCGCTTTCCTCTTACAGCGGCGCCGTATCTTTAGACCCTAAAAACCCTTCAAATTATCTGGCGCTGGCCCGGGTTGAAATTGCCCAAGCCAATTTAGCGATTAATCAAAAGGCCTCAATTGAGGAAATAAATGGCTATTTAAACAAGGCCGTTTCCAATCTTGAGAAGTCAGCGCAGCTTAAAAATGATTACGCGCCGGCCCGCTTTTTGCTGGTTCAGGTTTACGACCGGCAGGGAAAATTGGCCGATGCCATTAAACGCGCCGAGGAGTTGGTTTCACTCAATGTTAACGATGTCGGCGCTTTGTTTCAGCTTGGGTTCCTTTATTACAAGAACAGCCAGTTTAATGAATCGCGACAGGTATTTGAAAGAGTGGTTGAACTTTCGCCGAATTATTCCAACGCCCGGTATTTTCTGGGGCTGATTTATGACAGAAATGACGATAAAACCTCGGCCATTACCCAATTTGCCCAAATTGAAAGTTTAAATCCCGACAATTCCGAAGTAAAAAAGATTTTGGCGAATCTCAAGGCCAATAAACCGGCTCTCTTTGGCATCGCGCCGCCGGCGCCGGCGCCGCAATCGCGCTCGGAAGTCCCGGTGCAGGAAGGAGCGAAAGCGCCGGTCCAAAAATTACGGAAATGAGGATTATTGTTTCCCAAAAAGAAAAAAAATAGAAATAATTTTTGAGAATGGTAAAATTATTGATAAATACACTATTGCCAAAGCCGAGGAATTTTTGGGGTGTGTTGACAAGTTTCTAAAGAAGTATTACACTGTAAAAATCAGCGATTTTAGGGATGTCAAGTTAGAATTTCACAATATAGGCCTCTTGACAGAAAGAGTAGTCAAGGCTATTATGTTAGGACTCAAGTTTTCACAAAATTGAATATCTCATTTTTATAAAACCTTAAAGTGAAAAACAAAACCCGAGGCGAGGCGGTTTTTTTCGCATTTTGTCTAAAATTTTTCTATGTTTAAAGAAACAAAGAATTTCGCAAAACAAAAAATAAAATGGGTTGACATGCCGAATTTTGTGGCGATGCAGCTTGATTCTTATAAATGGTTTTTGAAGAATGGGCTCAAAGAACTATTTGACGAAATGTCGCCGGTTTCCGACTACACCGGAAAGGAACTTGATTTATATTTTCATGACTATTATTTTGACGAGCCGAAATTTGACGAGCTTAAAGCAAAACAAAATGGCCTTTCTTATGAAGCGCCGTTGCGGGTAAGGTTGGAGATGATTAATAAAAGAACTAAAAAATCCAAGGAGCAGGAAATTTATTTGGGAGACTTCCCCCTGATGACCGATCGGGGGACTTTTATTGTCAACGGCGTGGAGAGAGTGGTGGTTAGCCAATTAATCCGCTCGCCCGGTGTTTTCTTTACGGCATCGTTGTATAGAAATCGAAAACTTTTTGGCGCTAAAGTGATACCCAATCGCGGCGCTTGGCTTGAATTTGAGACCGATCCTGACGGAGTGATCAGTGTTAAAATTGACAGGAAGCGTAAGACGCCGGTGACGGCGCTTCTGCGCGTGTTTGCTTCG
>Ga0265292_1001766_pt1 | contig 17557 bp, 11 predicted proteins | sample Munlanlewell296A_FD_189080 | JGI IMG/M metagenome (GOLD analysis project Ga0265292, IMG submission 189080) | Leachate microbial communities from a municipal landfill in Southern Ontario, Canada - Leachate well 296A | ecosystem: Engineered > Solid waste > Landfill > Unclassified | place: Canada... | reverse complement strand
GGGATTACAACCCTCACTTCAGGCAACTCATCCATATTTCCTACAAAGCAGCTGCTGAGATGGGCAAAGAATTTATGGATGCACTGGATTATTACCGCGATCCGATCGAAGAGCAGGTTTACACTAACCTGCTCGACAGGCACTTAATGAAACTATTTTAAGAATTGTCGATTGTGATGGTTGTGATGGTTGTGATGGTTGTGATGGTTGTGGGTTGTCGGTTAAGCAGTCTGGTCCCAGATTTGAATCCCCAGACTGAAGTCTGGGGTTAATGAAAAGCCAGCCCAAGCGTTACTTGAATCTTAAACTTCAGAATTCAGAATTGGTCTTCGGATCTCAAAATTCCTACTTTCTCCACCCCCTGTCATCCCCGCGAAGGCGGGGACCTCTTGACGCTACACTGAGGCCTATCGAAGCTCAAACCCCGTCTCAAGGTACTCTGCCGAACTCGTCCCAACCATAACGTTGAACTTTCCCGGCTCAGCGGCATAAGTCAGATCAGCGGTGTAAAAACGCAGGTCGTCGGCAGAAAGAGTAAATTTTACCGCAACTGATTCGCCAACCTGAAGCATTAGTTTTTTAAATCCCTTAAGCTCTTTAACCGGTCGCGTAATAGTGCCCACCAAATCCCTTACATACAGTTGTACAACCTCCTCCCCTGCTGCAGAACCCGTGTTGGCAACCTGAACGGTTACAGTCAGCGTGTCTGCCATAGAGATTTGCTTTGAACTCAGTTTCAGATCTGAATACTTAAAACTGGTGTAACTGAGCCCATATCCAAACGGGTACAGAGGCTCATTTGGAATATCCAGATATTTACTGGTGTAGTTATTCGCCGGATCCAGCGGCCTACCGGTGTTTTTCATGGAGTAATAAACAGGGATCTGACCTTCATTCTGCGGAAAGCTCATGGTGAGCTTACCCGAAGGGTTGTATTTGCCGGTCAATACGTTAGCAATTGCATCTCCGGCGCATGTTCCTAAGTGCGAGGTATTTAAAATGGCAGGTACATGCTGTGCCATCCAGGGAATCACGAGCGGGCGGCCAGCCATTAGGAGCACAACTACCGGCTTTCCCGTGGCCATGATTTTTTCGAGCAACTCCTGCTGAACACCGGGTAATCCAAGAATTGACCGGCTGGCAGCTTCACCACTCTGTCCATAGTTCTCTCCTATTGCCAGGATAACCAGATCGGAATTCGAAGCAGTGCGGATGGCATCAGTAAAACCTGACCGGTTTTCTCCGAAAGTTTCACAACCCCTGGTGAAGCTGATCTGACTTTCAGGCAGGGCCTTTTTCAGTCCTTCCAGAACGGTTACCACACGTGTTTCATCCCCGGCAGCGTGCCAGGTTCCAAGCATATCAATCCTATTATCCGCCAGCGGGCCAATAAGGGCAATCCTTCGGACAGCTGGCGATAAAGGCAGCTGCCGTGCTCCGTTAAAAGCCTCATTCCTCAGCAAAACAATGGATTTCTGAGCAATATCGAGCGAATGGGCCATCATCTCAACGGAAAATGTATTGGCCCTCTCCCGCTGATCATCGAGATAGCGATAGGGATCATCAAATAACCCGAGATCGTATTTCAGATTCAATACCCGAATAACTGCCTGATCTATAAGGCTCTCTGTGATTTTCCCTTCCTTAACCAATTGAACCAGGTAATTCTGATACACTCCCCCCTGCATATCCATATCCACTCCGGCTGTAAGCGCTTGCTCACCAGCCTGCTTCTCATCCACGGAATATCCATGCTTGACTATCTCATTGATCGAAGTGTAATCCGTAACCACCAATCCATTGAATCCCCATTCTTTTCTAAGAATCTGATACAGCAGGAACCGGCTGCCTGTGGCCGGGGAACCAAACAATTCATTGAAGGACGACATCACGGTTGCGGCACCCGCTTTAACAGCTGCCTGGTAGGGCGGCAGATAAACTTCACGAAGGGTTCGCTCCGACATATCCACTGTGCCGTAATCACGCCCCCCCTCAGCCGCTCCGTAAGCAGCAAAATGTTTGACACATGCCGCCAGCGTTAAAGGATCCGACAGGCTATCTCCCTGAAAACCGCGTGTACGGGCAGCTGCAATCAGCCCTCCCAGGTAGGGATCTTCGCCGGCACCTTCTGCCACCCTGCCCCACCTAGGGTCGCGTGCAATATCCACCATGGGTGCGAATGTCCAGTTAAGGCCTGCAGAGGCAGCTTCTTTAGCGGCCAGTCGCGCCGATTTTTCAATCAGTTCCAGATCCCAGGAGCAAGCCTCGGCCAGCGGAACCGGAAATATCGTTTTATATCCGTGAATCACATCATAACCAAACAAGAGCGGGATTTTCAGGCGGGTTTTTTCTACTGCAATCTTCTGCAATTCCCTGTTATAGGCAACAGTATGGGCATTGAACAAGTTGCCGCAACGGCCTTCAAGGATATCTTTCCGGTAATTCTCGTTCAAAACCGGGCCGGTAATATCCCAACCGCTTGTATATAAAGTCATCTGCCCGATCTTTTCTTCGAGAGTCATTTTTGACAGCAGTGAATTGACAAACTTTTCCCGGGTACGATCTATCTCTACCCGTTTCGTACAGGCTATTCCCGGGATGGCAAAAAGAAAAATTAAAAAACTAATCCGCAAGAGGTTAGATTTCATGGCAAGCAATTTAATAGGTAAAGCCCAGCTTGGTTAATCCGGATCTGACCTCCGGAGAAGTCATGAACAATTTCCAAAGAAGCCCCGACCGGTAATTCTCAATCATCACGACGATCGGCCCCTGGTCAATGGCAATGTATGAATTGGCCCACCAGCCATAGGTAACATTAAATGCATCATAGAATCCGTAGGGTCCCCAAAGTTTATTACCCAGTTGGTAATAAAAATGACGAATGGCTTTCATCGATTGCTCAGGTGTATACGGGAGCGAAGAGATCGCAGCAGTTGGAGTTATCACACCCAGGTCGTTTGTTGGAGAATGGGCACTGTATCCTGATTGATTATCGCTTGCCGTAAGTCCCCAGCAATCAGCACTATATCCGATGTAATTTTTCGGATTGGCAATGCAGTAGCTCATATTGATAAGCGATTGATTAACATTTTGCACCCAGTAATCGGCATAATCATCCTGCAAATTCCGGGGATCAAGTCCCAGAAAAGGGTAATGCGTAAAAAACAACGGCCCGCCAAAATCCCATCCGAGCGGAAGAACAATTCCGAAATATTTTTTGCCGTTACGGATGGATCCATTGCCGGCATAACCTTTGTGATATGCTGATGCAGGAATTGCATGGGTGGGCGATGAGGCCGCGAGCACATAAGTGATGAGAGTTTCGTTATACCCCCTGATCCGGTAGTTCATATTGAAAAAATTGGTAGGCGACCAGTGCCAGTACAAAACATCTTCACCCCTCGTAAACCAGTCCCATTCAACCGTTTCCCAAAGATTTGAGATCCTCGATATCAGCAATTCCTCACGAGGATCGGTACCATGCAGATATTCCCGCATAGCCAGCAATCCCTGAATCATGAAAGAGGTTTCCACGATATCACCGCCATTATCCAAAGTACTGAAAGGAACAGTTTTACCGGTCACCCCATTGAGCCAATGCGGCCAGGCTCCATGAAACCGGTCGCAGGTTTCCAGGAAATGCAGGATCTGGTCCAACCGGTTCAAACCGTCATCCCGGCTAATGTGCTGGCGTTCCATTCCCACTATCAGCGACATAACGCCAAAACCCGAGCCCCCGATGGTTACAATATCTCCTGATGTGTTCCGCTCCCTGGCTAATCCGCATAATGGATGGCCGAATTCCCAGAAATAGCCGAAGGTTTGCCGTTGCACAAGATCAATAAGTTCGTCATCTGAAATCCTCGGAAATTTATCGGTGGAATCCAGCGCTGTATAAAATGAATTTGAAAAACCGTCAAAGGAATATCCTGCCTCGGAAGTCAGGTTTGACGAGATGGTAAAAAAGTATTTGGTGTACCCTTTCAGTGGATCAGAATTATTAAATGTTACGAAACTGTTGTCAGCCGATAGGGTTCCGTTCAGAGTGATCCCGCCGGAAAGAGTAAAAAAAGGCAGATAATCAGCTGATTTTATAGGAGCTGAAAATTCAGCTGCTAAAGCAATATGCTTAAAATCAATGTTTATGAGTGGCTTGGCGGTTTTAAACGGCAATCCATTCAAAGTAATATTTTTTAAGGTGAGTTTTCCCTTTGCCGTTGTCAGTTTGTACACTATGCCAGGGAAGGATTCGCCTAACGCACCTTTGATCCCGGCACCAATCGTTAGGTTATAAGTCGTCAGAACATCAAGGTTTTGTGCAGGATTAAGAGTAACAATGCTCAGGTCACCGGAATAGGAGAAGTTGCAGGCCTCCGGACTGCCGGCTTCAGTTTTCAGGGTAACGGCATTGCGTACAGATAATGTATCCACTGCACTGCTGAATTCAATAATAAAATTGGCATCAGCCCGGATATCAGCTGATGTTACATCGGCACTCAATGTGATGTCCCCGGCCATAACACGGACCAACTGAATTGTACCATGGTTAACCGGATCAGGTTTGCAGGATATTATCGTTACCAATATGCATGTAACTGCAAAAAGGATGGAAATATGGGTTTTCAATGTGCCTATTGTGGTGACCTTGTTTTTGAATTGATTCGGAGAAGTCTTATTAAAAATAAAATCCACACTTGTTTAAAGCGGATAAGCGGCTTAAATGAAAAAAAAGGGAGGGTTCAGGATGACCCCGAATCCTCCCTTAAGTTGCAATAACTGAGATCTACTTTTCAGAGTTATACATGAGCTGAATTTCAGTTTCAGTCAGGGCCTTATGGAAGATCCTGATGTCATCGAGCTGACCTTTAAAGTGGTTGGAAGTCGGGAAATCATAACCACCCCAAGGCTCAGTATCCCAGAGGGTACCAGCTCTCGACTGGATAAAGCCGAATGCCAGTTCATTAACAGTTTCCGGAGCAGTACCGCCATATTTCATGCCGGTAACATTCCGTTTGGCATCGCCATCAGGCCATAGGTTGAAGTTGAAAACTTTCATCTTTTCACCGTTGATAAACATGGTTCCACGTTTTGTGGAAGCCTCAAACATGCAAACTACCTGGGCCCATTTGTCTTTGAGCAGGCCGGCGACTCCACCGGAACCGGTCAGGTCCTTGCAGAATTCCCATCCTTGCCATCCGCCGTTGTCCTTGGTCTTGCCATCACCCGGGAACCAGAGATCTTCTGATGAGGACTCACCGCCACCGATGTCATAGCGTGCTGCCAGTTTGCACCAGCTAAAATCAGATGTAATTTCAAACTGGAAGCCGTAGAAGGCTGCCAAGCCTATAACGAAATAGCCAGCCGGGTTACCGCCTGCATCTAAATGGCCTGTTGAATTGGTTTTTACCCAGAAACTTAACGTGAAATCCGGGGAATTCATCAGAACATCTCCATTTGGAACTTCAATAATGCTGGTGGCACCATCGAAAGTAGCGGCCTTGCCGGCAGCAGTATTACGTGATGCTGCATAAGTGATTGCAACCACGCCGCCGGATGCCGGATCGTATGCACCGATCTGGTCATTGGCATTATCCTCGAAGTTCCAGTAAGCAATAGCACCTTTAGGAACAAAAGTTCCGAGAGTGGTAAAAGTGCGGGCAACAGAAGTCAATGCTAATCCACCGGTAGATTTCAGTCCGGCTGAAAGCGTGAGTTTATACAACGCACCATTGCCAAGGTCTTCAGTTGGGGTAACAGTAATTGTTTTCCCGCTGGCGGTAACGGTTACAGCCATAACAGCCTTGTCATAATCCTGAACCAGGGCAACGTTTGCAGGAACAGCCGTAGCTACATCAACGTCGGTATTGAAGGTAGCCACGATTGCAGGTTTAACCGGAACAGTATTCGGTGAGGTAGCACCATTCAAATCAATGGTTCCTGTCACCATAGCAGCCAACGTAAAATCCGTCGGTTCTTTCTTGCAACTGCTCAGTATAACAGCGAACATCGCCGTTACAAGAATTACACTTAAAAAAACACTTTTCCTTTTCATAAATTGGTTATTTAATGTGAAACTTAGATTAATTGAATTCTTAGATTAATTAAATTCTTAGATTAATTAAATATTATGTTAATTCCAATTCGGATTTTGTACCAGGATTCCCTGAGAGATATCAATTTCAGTTTGCGGGATTGGTAAAAAATCGTGCTTACCGGCCACGAAACCAAGCGGGCCAAACACCGCTGCCGCTTTACCTGTTCTAACCAGATCCCAGAAACGATGTCCTTCGAGAGCAAGTTCATGGCGTCTTTCATTTAAGATGATATTACGAAGATTATCTTTCCCGGTTTCAGTGATATCAGGCAAAATTGCAGGATTCCCATCACGTGCCCTTTGACGAACCTTGTTCAGATAAACTAACGCATCACCGGGTTTATTATTTTCATTCAGAGCCTCGGCAGCCATTAATAAAACATCCGCATAACGGATGATCCGGCGGTTATGGCCAAATTGGGTAATCGTGTTATTGCCCGGTACCCATACTTTCTGGTTATAGCATTCGCGTTCAATGATTTTCCCCTCTGCATCGTACAGAAAATCAGGAGTAGTTCCGTCTCCCATGATCTTAATGCCGTCGAGCGTTTCACCCAGATCAATGATCGTGGCATCCAGCCTTGGATCACCCGGTTCAAATGAATTCCGAAGATCTTCCGAAGGACGATTAAAACCCCATCCCCTGTTAGGAGTTCCCCGGACTCCCTGTGTATTTGCATATTGATCACCAAATGTTCCTTCCACCTCCATCGCGCCGACTTCAAAAACCGATTCTATTCCATGCTCACCATTTTTGCCGTTGGCATCAGCAAATACCGGCTCCAGGTCATATTCACCCGATCGGATCACTTCCAGTGCGTATTGTTCAGCGCCAGGAAAATCATTTTGAAACAGTGCAACCTTTGCTCTCAGCGACTTTGCCGCACCCTTGGTGGCACGTCCGCGATCTTTCATCTCTTGTAAACTTTTCTCCGGAAGATTATCGATGGCATATCCGAGGTCCTCAATGATCAATTGATAAATTTCTTCCTTTGTCGACCGGGCCAGCTGAAGCGGCGGTGTAACGGTGGTCACTTTTGGAACGCCACCCCAGGCACGAACCAGATCAAAATAATATACAGCCCTCAGGAATTTGGCTTCGGCAATACATTGAGCTTTAACTGATTCGTCCATGACAATCGACGGAACCTTCTCAATGACCACATTCGCACGTTTGATTCCTTCGTAAAGAGTGCTCCACCAGCGATCCAATCCATCTCCGGTAACCGTGAATTTAAAGGAATCGTAAGGCCCTATTGTCGTTAACTGATCATTGGGATTACTCCCCTTGTGCGAATCATCCGACATAATGTCGAGAATCGGGTAACCGCCTGCATTATAAAACCAATCCCTGATACTGGAATAAACGGCATTGGTTGCGAGCATGGCATCCGAAACCGTTTGCGGGAAAACCTCCTGGGTTAGTTCGCCCTGTGGATTTTTCTGAAGAAAATCTTCACATCCTGCCAAAGGAAGAATAAGCAGGACGGATGCTATAGTAATTTTTATCAGTGCTTTCATCTTGCTTAAAATGTTAAATTAAGACCAACGGAATAAACTGCAGTAACCGGGTAAGTGCCGTGATCGATACCATTGGAGAGCACGTCATAGCTGCCGATCTCCGGCGTATAACCGGTAAATTGCGTTAAAGTGTATATATTGGTTCCTTTCAGATAAATTCTCAGGTCGTTCAGCTTGAATTTCTTCGCGAAGGATTCAGGAACCCGGTAAGCCAGCGTAACATTTCGCAGCCTCATGAACGAGCCATCCTGTACAAACCGGTCAGAAATCGAGAAGTTATATCCGCCAAATGAGGACCTTGGCTCAGTATTGCTGGTGCCCGGACCGGTCCACCTGTTATACACATGCTGCTCAAAATTGTAGGGATCAGGGCGTACTACTTCTTTTCCGTTGAATATTTTATTTCCCGTCTGGCCCTGGAAATCAGCCGAAAATTCAAACCCCTTATAGGCGAGCTCGAAGTTGAATCCATATACGAATTTCGGGATTGAGGAGCCCAGATAGGTACGGTCGAGACCGTTAAGTTTGCCGTCGCCATTGGTATCAACAAAGCGCAGATCGCCCACTTCAGCCTGGGATGAATGCGGGTAGGCATCCAGCTCTTCCTGGGTCTGGAACACCCCATCCGTAACATAACCGAAAAATGCCCCGATTGGAAGGCCAACGCGGCTTTGGGTAACTGTCTGCCCATTTACAAGGTACCCTCCGATCAATAATGAGTCCACCCCGCTGGCACCGCCAATGGATAAAACTTCATTATGAATGGTTGATCCTAAAACACCGAAACCATAAGTAAACTCACCAACCTGATCCCGCCAGTTCAGACTCAGCTCAAATCCCCTGTTCAGCACGGAACCGGCATTATACCGGATTTTCTGTCCCAAACCGTTACCCATGTGCCCGGGAGTGGACAGTTCAACCAGGATGTCATCGGTAACCCGGTTGTAGAAATCAAATTCCCCGGTCAGTTTGTTTTTGATCATTCCGAATTCCAAACCGATGTCTGTTTGAGTGGTACTTTCCCATTTCAGATTGGGATTGCCGCTTTTACCGTAAGATGCCGCAGCTATTGCCATATCGGGTTGACCGATTATGGCAACGATGTCGGACTTAACCCGTGCAAACCGATCAAAATAGCTGATCTTCTCGTTCCCGATTATCCCCCAGCTTGCCCTGATTTTCATCGTAGTGAACATTGGCAGTTTTTCCATGAATTTCTCACGCCCGATATTCCATCCTGCAGCCAATGACGGGAAATTGGAGAAGCGATTCTCTTTGGCAAATTTCGATGATCCGTCGCGCCTGAATGTGACCGTGAACATATACTTGTCCATCAGCGTATAATTCGCCCTGAAAAGGTAGGACAGCATGGAATAATACTGATTGGGATCCACCCCGTTGGATATGGATTGTATAGTATTGACATTGTTCGATGGATCGTAAACATAGGGAGGCCCGATGTACCAGAAATCACTGCCGTTACGGATAACATTTTCGCCCGACAAGCCAAGGGATTCCGATTTGGTTTCCTGCATGGTATAACCGGCCACTGCATTAATGCTGTGTATGCCAAATGTTTTCGTATAATTCAGTGTATTCTCCCACAGCCAGCTCATATTCTCAGAATTGCCTTTATAGATATCACTCAGCACATTCTGTTGTTGGGTGGCGGTTCCGTCGGGGTTATAAACAGTAAACGCCGGTGTAAAACTCTTAGCCTTGCCGAAACCGGCATCCACACCATAACTTGATCTCAGTGTAAAACCATCGAGAAAGGTGAATTCACCATAGATATTCCCTACCCCGCGCACTCCTGATCCGTAATTGTTATAATACTCGAGGTCGGCGAGCGGATTTCCCACATTGTAGACCACTCCATAGGATCCATCCGGATAATAAGGATTCAATAATGGCTGGGCACGGTATACGGAATAAGTCACGTTAGGTGCATTCTGCTGTTGATAGGGCGCAAGGGTGAAATTATTGCCGAATTTGATATGATCGGTTAATTTATAAGCATTATTGATCTTGATAGTGTACCGTTTATAACTCGATTTGTCGATGATGCCATCCTGCTGAAAAAGCCCGAAACTCACGTAATATTCGGTCTTAGGGGTAGAACCGGATATCGAAAACTGGCTGTTGTGCATGGGTGCCGGATTAAAAATGAGATCCTGCCAATCGGTATCCGGAACCGCATCCACATTATTATAGGTCCCCGGTACGATTTCGTTGGTAATAATTGCAAACTCCTTTCCATTAAGCAGATCGATCTTCTTAGCCAGGTACTGCATCCCGAATTCTGAGGAGAAACTGAACACCGGCTTATCAGTCCCCTTTGTTCCGGTTTTGGTAGTAACGATAATGACTCCGTTGGCACCCCTCGAACCATAGATAGCGGTTGCGGATGCATCCTTTAAAACCTCCATGGAGGCGATATCGCCTGAGTTGAGGAAAGAGATATTATCCAGAATGACCCCATCAACCACATAGATCGGCGATGAATTATTAAATGTTCCGACTCCCCTGATCCGCACCACCGGAGTTGCCCCCGGAGCTCCGGAGGTACTGGTCACCTGCACCCCTGTAACTTTACCCTGAAGATTCTGCTCCGGGTTGATAGAGGTTATTTTTACCAGGTCTTTGGATTTCACGGAACTAACCGCCCCGGTCAGATCGCTTTTCCTCACTGTACCATATCCGATTACAACCACCTCTTCCAGCGTAGATCTTTTTACTTGCAGGGCAACATTGATCACGGTTTTGTTTCCAATCTCCACTTCCTGAGGTTCATAGCCGACAAAAGAAAACTTCAGTATGGCATCTCCGGGTAGAATTTCGATCTGGTAATTACCATTCATATCGGTTATAACACCGCGCGTTGTTCCCTTAACAGCAACCGTTGCTGTCGGAAGGGTTTCTCCGGTATCCGACCCCGTAACCTTCCCTGTGACAACCCTGTTTTGTGCAATCACAAAAGAGTTCCCGGTAAGGATCAGGATTAAAAGGATAATGATTTTCAGGTTGATACGTTTCATAAGCAGGTTTTTTATTCAGATTTTATAGGTTGATCGGTTTTGTTTCATCAAGCCACCCTCCGGTAAAACCGGCCTTACGCAGACCGTTTACGATATAAGGGTTCTTCTTTAACGTATTCCATATTAATCCGGTTTCATAATTCTCCAATTGAATCAATATCGGTCCCTGGTCGATTCCGAGGTAATCAACATCAAACCATCCTTCGGGATGTTTCGTATCAAATGTATAGGAGGGATTAAATGCATCCTTGAATCCGTATTGCTGATAAAGCATTTCGCCATATTTCTGCTTCATATAATACAGAGAATTAATACAGATTTCAGGCTCATATGGAATTGACCCTCCCGCCGCAGTTGGGGTAATGGTCCCATCATCATTAATATATATTGCACTGGCCCCTTTTGCACTATAAGTGGCAAAGTTTACCTGCCTGCCGTTGATCACCCTGGTTTCAGGCGGACCATCAGAGGAAGTCAGTCCCCAGATATTAGCGGAATAATCTTTAAATCCTTTTGGATTTTCGATGCAATAAGCACGATTGGAAAGGGTTGCCCTGCGGGCATTTTCAAAGTAATCGATGCCGCGGGATTTCATATAATTATCCTTTATTCCCCTGAAATCGATAAACATATGAGAATATTGGTGGCCAAACAGCGGACTGAAATTCACATGTTCATAACCGTAAAAGTTCTCCCATTTGTAGGTATCACACCAAGTTGTCCAGGCTTCAGACGGAATTCCATGAGAAGGCGAGCCTATAGCCATAATAATCAGGATCATGGCCTCATTGTAACCGTTCCAGGTCGACGGTAAAAAGCCCTTTTCCGGGTGCCAGCCCATCGACATACTTTCCTGGCCGTTCATTGCCCAGTCCCATTCCACCCGCAAATACAATGAGTCGGCCAATTCACGGATTCTTGTCTCACTTGCGTTATCCTGATCAAAATAGGATTGGCAGGTTAAAATACCGGCCATCAGTAAACCCGTATCAATCGTTGACAGTTCATTGGTCTGATTGCGGGTTCCGCTGCCGTAATTCAAAAAATGGTAGAACAGCCCTTTATAACCGGTGATCCCGGCAGGATCTGCACCCTGGCGTGATTTCCACATCCAATCCAATGTTTTCAGAACCCGGTTTGAACCGGCTTCACGTGTAATAAATCCATTGTGGATTCCAATGGTATATGAAGCCAATCCAAAACCAGTTGCAGCAATGCTGGAAGGGTGTGGAGTCGGATACCGGTCATCGGTTTGATAAGTAGATTGATCAATCCGATCCCAGAAGAATTCGAAAGTTCTTCGTTTCAAATCATCGGTGAAGGCTTTTTTCTCTTCATTGGTGGGTTTGTCACCGGAATTCCGGCAAGCACCGGCAGCCAATAACAGGCAACCGGCGATAAGGAGGGTTTTGGTTGGAAACATAATTTGCATAAGATCAGTACAGTTTGGCTATGATGTATTCCAAAATTAAGCAGGATGCCAAAGGTTTTATAATAAACTAGTTTCACATCACTACGTCATGTAAACTGAAGGTTTCACAGGAGTACTACAATAGTACGTCAGAACTTTAAGAGGAACTCATACAAATTCTCTTCGGTGCTGAGATTGATTCGTTTACGCAAGCGGTATCTCCTGACTTCCACACCCCGAAGCGAAATATTCAGAAGATGGGCGATTTCTTTGGAAGAGATATTGAGCCGAAGGTAGGCGCATAGTTTGAGGTCACTTTGCGTGAGATGCGGAAAAGTTTCTTTAAGCCGGTTGATAAAATCCTGATGTGCCTGATCGAAATGAGTCTCGAAAGTTTGCCAGTCATCTTCCGAAGAGAGCTGTTTATCGAAAAGCCTGATGATTTTTTCCTGAAAAGCCCGGGAATAGGCAGTGCCCTTATCTCCCGACTGTCGCATGAATTCGTCGCGTATGCGGATCAGCTGTTCGTTTCTCTTAATTACGCTCATGGTAAAATCCGCCAACTGAATATTTTTAAAATTCACCTCAGTTTCCAGCTTTTCATTCCTAAGCCTGATCACTTCCTGTTCTGCTTTTAACATTTCCTGTCGGCGTTTTTCAATCTCTTCTTCCTCGATCTTTTGCTTATGAAGCTTGAGCCGTTTTAGAAAAAGAATCCTTAACAGAATAATAAATCCGATAACCAAAAATCCATATATGCTCAGGGCCAGAATTGAACCGAACCAGGGCGGCCGAATGACAAATGAATAGGTAATGGTTGGTCCGGGTAATCCGTTAATATTCATCGAAACAATATTCATCCGGTAATCACCTGCAGGAAGCCGGGTAAAGGACAAAGAGGATTGATTCATCCAGAGACTCCAGTTTTGATAGAGCCCTTCCAGCCATGTCCGATACAATGGATGCCTGTATCCGGTTCCGGCAGAAAAATCAAAAGTCAGGCTCCGGAAATTATTAGGTATAAGGATAACCTTACGAATGGAATCGATCGGAAGATTCATCATTTTACCGCTTCGGCTGACGGCTCTGACCTTCCTGATATGCACCGGTGCAGGAGGCTCAAGCGATCTCAGCCCGGTCTCATCAAATAAGGCAAATCCATTGTCCAGGCAAACAAGGTGCAGTCCTTCTTTCAGACTGATTATCTTTGGGAACCGGCTGTTCAGGTAGAGCCCCTGCATGGAAAAATCATAACGAAAAACGGGTTCCACGCTGAAGCCTGTGATTCTGAACAAGGCAATATCATTGCCGCGAATAAACCAATAGTAATTTTCGCGGGATCTGATAATTTGCCGGGCATTTGCAAAATCGCCAATCTTTTCGTTGAGCTGGCTGTATAAAATAACAGTATCGTTGAGATCATCCCAGGTATATAAACCCGAACCGGTGGGAAATACAATCCGATTCTCGACTTTAGCCACGTTGATATGCCTGTCGGCTGCCAAACCTTTTTCTTTCCCGTACATTTCGGTCGATTCCACTGAATTAAGGTCGGGCTTCAACCTGATCCTAAAAACTCCCCGGGTAGCATGGGCACACCATATATTATCCAGGTGATCGCTTTCATAATTACTGATAGGCTCATAAAAGCCCTGTACAGAATGAGCCAACATCCATTTATTATTTACCGAAGTATAAATAGCAAACGCACTGTAGGTGCTCTGAAGTAAAAAATCCCGGTTACGGTCGAGAATTCTCCTGATCTCAAAACCGCCGGTAATGTCAGAAATCCGGGTCGCCTGATTACCGTTAATCCGGTAAGTTCCGCTAGTATGGCCGCAAAGTATTTCACTATCAATGTTTTTCAGATCCCAAACCTGTCCATTCAATCCTGCGATTGCGCGTGGCTGGATGTATCCTTCACCGGGGATAAATCGATACCGGTAGAGTCCTTGGTTAGTCCCGACCAGTAAATCCACACCATCCAACACCGCAGCATAAACAGATCCCATAGTACCGGACGGATCCACATAAAAATCCATACCGGAGTGAAGATTTATCAGATCAATACCACGATCCAGCCCTGCCCAGATATTGCCGGCAGGATCGAAGGCCATCGCAAGAATCGTATTATTCTGAAGAAAATTGCCTGAACTAAGATGCTCCTGCAGGTTTCCATGATCGTCCAAAATAAAGAGCCCGTTGCCGATAGTTCCTATTACCAGATGGTTGTTTCCGGATATGCCGTTGTTCAGTTCCGACGACCGGATCAACGAATTTACCGGATTATTCCATTCGGAAAAGGAAGAACCGTCGAATAAAAACATTCCTTTACCGGAAGCCCCGACCAGGAACCGGTTGCCTTCATAAGGCAGGAGAACCTTGATTTCGTCCCGGGCAAAGGCTTCGGATCCTGGTATCAATTTGAATGAATCATCGATTATTTCAAATAATCCCCGGCCTACAAGATGAATAAAGAGCCGGCCGCTTGCCTTCATCAGCAGGACCATTGATGAGTTGGGATTCAATATGGATATCTGCTGGCCATCGTACACGAAAATATTGGAAAAGGATTGGAAATATATCTTTCCGTTATGAGCCAGGATTCTCCATATCTCATCATTATGCAATGTATTGGGTTCCAGAAGCTTTTTACTTAATGAAGCATAGGTAAGCACACCGCTGTTATCCCTGTTCCAGTAACCAAATTCCTGATAAGATCCCACATATATATTGTTATCATCTCCCACGGTAACTGATCTCACTATACCATTATCCGGCATGGCATAGAGATTCCAGTTTGATCCGTCGAACTCCAGAAGTCCCTTATCATTACCGAAATAGATTAATCCATTTTTACCAACCGCGACTGACCAGTTCTGGTTATCTCCTCCGTAAGTTCTTTTATCATAATTAATTACAAAAGGCTTTCCCACAAACTGCGAATAACCTAACGGCCATTGGAGCAGGGATAACATCACAAAAACGCATACTAACCGGGACTTCATACCGTACACAATCAGTTTACAGGTACACAAAGTAACAAAATATGGCTTTTATTGCGCTTCGATTATCTTTGAATCGTTAAAATGCCTCAACGATGGAATTATTTCTTCATGCAGAAGCCTGGGTCGCCTTACTGACCTTAACCTTTCTCGAGATCGTCCTTGGAATCGATAATATCATTTTCATATCCATAGCAACCGGTAGACTGCCTAAAAAGCAGCAGACGGGTACCGAAGAAGGCGGAGGCCTCTGATAGAGCGAAGGGGTTCCCGCTTTCGCGGGAATGACAACGCTATCGAGGAAATGACAGCACCGCCTGCGTGAGCACTTGTCACCCCCGAAGGCGGGGGCCTCTTCACGCTGCACTGAGTCTTCCTTGTTTTTTTACCCAAACTAAACTATCTTCAAGTCGGTTTTGTTATAATTGAGAAAGTAGCATAGAGAAAATCAAAGGTCGTCACGAATGAAAGCAATATTCCTGGTCAGGAACGGTGATAGCAAAGATGCATTTGAAATAAGGGATACCGCGGTACCCAGTCCGGGTATAGGGGAAGTTGTAGTCAAGGTTGAAGCATCGGGCCTGAATTATGCTGATGTGATGGCGCGGCGGGGCCTTTACAGGGATGCACCTCCGATTCCGTCAATTTTAGGGTACGATGTAGCTGGAAGGATTCACTCCATCGGACCGGATACACCAGGGTTTAAGGTTGGACAGCGGGTTGCCGCCATGTCCCGGTTCGGAGGGTATGCCGAATATACACTAACCCAGGCCTCAGCGGTGATTCCCCTGAGCGATACCATGGATTTCGGTTTGGCGACGGCTTTAGCTACCCAGGCCTCTACGGCGGTTTATTGCGCTGATTTTGCCATCCGGCTGTTTAAGGGCGACCGGGTTCTGATTCATGCAGCTGCCGGCGGGGTTGGCACCTTGCTGGTGCAACTGGCAAAAGCAAAAGGGTGTATTGTATATGGATCGGCTTCCCGCCAAAAACATGCGTACCTGAAAGATATCGGCGTGGATTTTCCAATCGATTCCCATTCGGACAATCCGGAGGAAAAGATCGCAGATGCACTGGCCGGAGAAAAGATAGATGTGGTTTTCGATAATATCGGAGGACTCAGTTTTAAAAAAGGGTTTCAGATGTTAGGCGCGGGAGGGCGGATTGTGGCATATGGAACTGCTGCTCAAAACCGTGGAAAAAACTCGAACCGGATGAATACCATTCGCGTTGGCTTAGGGTTTGGCTTCTACTCACCGATTCCCCTGATAGTTCAGTCGCAGTCGATGGTTGGAGTCAATATGCTTAAGATTGCCGATCATAAACCGATGTTATTGAAAGAGGTTATGGCCGAAGTTGGCCGATTGACAGAAGAAGGGATTATCCGACCTGTATTGGGAAAAGCTTTTCCGGCAGACCAGGTTGCCGAGGCACACGAATTCCTCGAATCGAGGCAATCGACCGGTAAAATTGCTTTGCTTTGGTAGAACAGCTACTTTTTCTGCAGCTCTTTGCTTAGAATTGTCTCGTCTTTATCAGATACCACCCTGATGGAAAGCATTTGCGGAGTCGCTTCAACCTTCACATAGTTTGTATTACCGTTGATGAGCATCGGAAATCCGAATCCCCGGGTTTCATGATTTCCGCGGATAAAACCAAAAGGGACATTTGAGGCAAAATACCGTACGCTTGTATCGATGATCGGACCGAGCAACTGCGACTCAGTTTCAAAATTATCCACGATATCGCCATAATAGATCTGATAGGGACGAAGTTTAATAAGCTCAACGGAATGAAGCTTATAGGTATACTTCATTCCGGGTTGCAACCCGGAAATTCTCACCTTATGGAGAGTTCCTCCGGCATTGATCAAACCGTCAGTTGAATTGCGGATAAGCGAATCTGACAACCGATAACCGATAACCGACAATAGATAACTGTCCTCTGTTTAAATCTGAGCTTTTTGTGATGGACCCGGCAACCAGTGAATCTAATGATCGTTCAGACAACCCATGACCTTGTCAACTTGATCTGAGACTTCTTGTCTAAGTTTGTTATAAAAAGCCTCAGGCCTTAAAAGATATTCAAAAACTTTCCTGGTTTCTTGTGCATTAGCTGCGAACAAATCGACTGTTACGTATACAAATGATAATTCTGTAACTCCGGGCCGGATGAAGTTTTGGCATTAAATAGAAATACTGTCAACGTATCCCCTTTGACAGGATCCACGGTAAAAGCTGCAACGTGAGGTAAATTTTCAGGCTTAGAACAAGCAGCCAGGAGAAATAAACCGACAGGGAAAAGCCGCCGGTTCTTTCTTAAAATAACCAACAGAGCACCAAATAATCCTTTCATATTGCATGTTCCAGATTATATTTATTCATGGGGGGCAATCAAAGGTATATATAAACCTGAAAAGTTTTAGAAACCATCCCATCTAACCCCTAACCTCCTAACCCCTAACCTCCTAACCTCTAACCTCCTAACC
>Ga0265292_1001765_pt1 | contig 17586 bp, 13 predicted proteins | sample Munlanlewell296A_FD_189080 | JGI IMG/M metagenome (GOLD analysis project Ga0265292, IMG submission 189080) | Leachate microbial communities from a municipal landfill in Southern Ontario, Canada - Leachate well 296A | ecosystem: Engineered > Solid waste > Landfill > Unclassified | place: Canada... | reverse complement strand
TCCACGCAACTCCGCATTGGACATTCGGGAAGGAACAGCAGGAACTCATTGAGCGGCTGAGCCTCTCGATCATTGAGCTCCCCATTGACGCGATCCTGAAGAAGCTCTCAGGAAAGCCCATCCTCAGTAACGTCATCCTCACCGCATTCGTGTGGGCGGTCCTCGGCCAGGAGATCGACGCCCTGAAGAAAATGGTGGGAGAGCGTTTCGCGAAGAAGAAAGACCTCCTCGATCTCAACATGCGCTGCATCGAGGAGGGGTACGGCCTCAAGGAGAAATACCCTGATCTCACGGTCGCGATGCCGAAAGCAAACCGGAAGTGGAAAGATCGGCTCCTGATCACCGGGAGCAAAGCCGTCGGTCTCGGCGCCGTGCATGCCGGCGTGCGCCTGTACGCGGGCTACCCGATGACCCCGAGTTCCCCGCTCCTCACCTACATTGCCGCCATCCAGAACCAGACGGGCATGGTGGTGAAGCAGTCGGAGGATGAGATCACCGCCGCGCAGATCGTCTCCGGCGCCATGTTCGCGGGAACCCGCGCGCTCACGGCCACCGCCGGCGGAGGCTTCGACCTGATGAGCGAGACGCTCTCCATGAACGGCATCATCGAGAATCCGACGGTGTTCGTCCTCGCACAGAGACCCGGCCCCGGCACCGCGCTGCCCACCTGGACAGCGCAGGGGGATCTCCTGATGGCCGTGAATACGGCGCACGGGGAATTCACGCGCTGCGTCATCGGGGTCTCCGGGAGCCAGGACGGTTTCGACCTGATGCCCGAGGCATTCAACCTCGCGGAGGAACACCAGATCAGCGTCATCGTGCTTATCGACAAGCAGATCGCGGAAGCGCTGTACACACAGGAACCGTACGACCAGAAACGGGCGAAGATCAGGCGCGGCCGCCTCGTCACGGACTTGGAGGAGATCAAAAAACTCAAGTCTTCGGATCGGTACGATCCGTTGTCCGAGGGAGGCATCTCCCCCCGCTGGCTGCCGGGGAGCCGGTCAGCCGCGTACTGCGCACAGGGAGACGAGCATTCCGGCGACGGTTCGGCGGACGAGTCGGCGGAGAACGCCGCGGCACAGACGGCCAAACGCATGAAGAAGATGGAAACCCTCCTTGCGGCGCTTCCGGAACCGACGCTCTGGCAAGCGGGAAGCGATAAGCGGTTAGCGGCTAGCAATGATGATCCTCCATTGGATGTTCTTTTAGTCGGATGGGGTAGTACGAAATCCGTCGTTCTTGATGTGCTCAAGAACTTATCGCTTACCGCTTCCAGCTTACCGCTCACTATCGGCTACCTTCACTTCACATACCTCTGGCCGCTGAAAACAAAGAGATTCGAAAGCCTTGCAGGGAAAGCAAAAAAAATAATCCTGGTTGAGGGAAATTACCAGGGACAACTCGGATTGCTTCTCAGACAACAAACCGGAATCAATATTGAACATCGGATTTTGAAATATGACGGCCGTCCGTTCTTCTACGATGAACTTCTCGAAGCGATAAGCGTAAAGCTTAAAGCGTAAAGCTCCTATGTCCATTCCTCTCGAAACCGACGGCCCGACCATGAAGGACTATGGATCAAAACTGACGCCCACCTGGTGCGAAGCATGCGGGAACTACGGGATCTGGACTGCCGCGAAGCAGGCGCTCGTGGAGCTCAGGATCCATCCCTGGCAGGCTCTCCTGTGCTATGACGTCGGGTGCCACGGCAACATGTCCGACAAGATCGGAGGCTACCGCTTCCATGGCCTCCACGGCCGGGTGATCCCCTTTGCCACCGGAGCGAAGCTGGCGAATCCGCGCCTCACGGTGTTGGCCTTCGGCGGCGACGGCGCGAGCTTCTCGGAGGGCATCGGCCACCTCGTGCACGCGATCCGGAGCCGATACCCCATCGTCTTCGTCATGCACAACAACGGGAACTACGGCCTCACGACCGGTCAGGCGAGCGCACTGACCGCGCAGAACCAGCCGATGAACTCCTCGCCGAACGGCATTCCCGAAGAAACCCTGAACTCGATGGATTTCGTCTTCTCCCTCGAACCGACGTTCGTCGCGCGCGCGTTCTCGGGAGACATCGCGCAGATGACGTACGTCCTCAAGGAGGCGGTCCGGCACCGCGGATTCGCCTACGTCGACATGTTGCAGGCCTGCCCGACCTACAACCGTTTCGCAACGCACGACATGCTGCTCGAGAAATGCTACCGCGTCGAGAATGAAAATCATGATCCAAACGATTTCAAGAAAGCCAGGCAGCTCGCGGTAGACACTTCCAAACGGATCGCAACCGGGATTTTGTTCCGGCGGGAAGACATTCCAAATTTCTATGAGCGGTTGGTGCCGAGGCAAGGCAAGATGACAACGCCGGTCGAAGAGGTGGAGAAGTTTGATGTGACGGAGTTGATGAAGGAGTTGATCTGAACCAGCTTACATCTTGAGGAAAAACTCATGGAGGGCGCTCTCCCCTCTTACTTCCGTATGGAATGTGGCGGCGAGCACACTCCCCTGTCGCACGAGAACAGGGAAACCCTTATAGGAGGCAAGAACCTCAACGCTCTTCCCGACCTTCGTGATCTTCGGCGCGCGGATGAACGAAACGGCAATCGGTTGATGGAATCCTTTGATCTTCAGTATTGCCTCGAAACTCTGCAGCTGCGTTCCATAAGCATTTCGATCAACTTCGATATCGATAAGCCCCAGCGGTTGCGGCGCGTTTTTTCCGGTGGCTTTCCGCGCGAGCACAATCGCTCCCGCACACGTCCCAAAGACAGCCAGCGGCTTCGACCTTTCTGCCTTTACTGCCCTTTCTGCCCTTTTTTTGATCTCCTCCCCTACCCCAGTCTCCTGTAGAAATCTCGCCATCACCGTGCTCTCTCCGCCGGGGATAATCAGTCGATCGACCTTCGTCAAGTCCTGAAGCGACCGGACTTCCATGCAACGCACACCCATGGACCCGAGAATGTCCATGTGCTCCGCGAAATCTCCCTGAAACGCCAGAACACCGACCACCATTGGGATCATTGTCCATTGTCCATTATCCATTGTCCATTTTTCACCATCCCCGTTCCTGCATCCTGGTCTGGAGCGAGGAAACCTCCAGCCCCGGCATCGCGCCGCTTAAGCCCGTGGATACCTCGAGCACTTTCTTCGGATTCTTGAAATGCACCGTCGCCTGGACGATAGCAGCCGCCATCCTCTTCGGATCCTTGGACTTGAAGATTCCTGAACCAACGAATACGCCCTCTGCGCCAAGCCCCATAAGAAGAACCGCATCAGCCGGCGTTGCCACGCCTCCGGCAACAAACGTTACCACCGGAAGCCTTTGGTGTTGCCGGACATCCTTGAGCAATTCCAGAGAGATCCGCTGCTCACTCGCGTAAGCCTTCAGCCGTGCGGAGGACATCTGATGTAGCGCTTCGATCTCGCGCTTGATGATCTTGATGTGGCGGACAGCCTCGACGACATTCCCCGTCCCCGCCTCCCCCTTCGTCCGGATCATGCAGGCGCCTTCCTGTATCCTACGGAGCGCTTCGCCCAAATTCGTCGCACCGCAGACGAACGGAACTTTGAATGAACGCTTGTCCACATGATCGAATGGATCGGCAGGAGTGAGCACCTCGGACTCGTCGATGAAATCGACACCGAGCGCCTCGAGGATGCGGGCCTCCGCCGTGTGGCCGATCCTCACCTTCGCCATCACGGGAATCGAGACGGCCTTCTGAATCTCTTTGATCAGTTTCGGATCGCTCATGCGCGCGACGCCCCCCTGCGCACGAATATCGGCGGGAACGCGCTCGAGCGCCATGACGGCGCATGCGCCTGCGGCCTCGGCAATCTTCGCATGCTCAGCCGTCACGACATCCATGATGACCCCGCCCTTGAGCATTTTGGCGAGATCCAAACCAGTGCGATTTGAAACTTTAAACATATTTTCGATGGGGACAATCATACACCTCTTTGTTCATTGTTACATTGTTTCATTGCTACATTGTTCGCAAGCGGAACGCCAGTTTGTTGCATGCAAACAATGAAACAATGTAACAATGAAACAATTAATCGGACAATCGTGGCGAACTCACAAATTCGGGATCGATGCTCAGCCGACTCTCTTCCGGCAGAATCTGCCCCTGATACTTGCTGAAAGGTTTCTTGCCATACGGTGTCTCTGCAGGGGAAGACATCGTTTCAAAAGCTATCTGGCAAACGCGCATGCCGGGATAAAGAGCGACCGGCATACGGTTCAAATTGCTTATTTCCAACGTAATCGTGCCGCTGAATCCCGGATCGATGTAGCCCGCGGTGGAATGGATGATAATTCCCAGACGACCGAGTGAGCTGCGGCCTTCGACCCTCACGACCATATCGTCCGGCACCGTAAGTTTCTCCCGGGTCACTCCCAGGATAAATTCGCCAGGCTGAACGATGAACGGATCCCCGTCGGGAATCGTAATCATTCTCATGTTGGCCGCGAATGTCTTCGGGTTTTTCGGGTCCAGAAGCGCGTGTTTGCTGTGCTCATAGACTTTGAAAACATTCCCGAGCCGCAGATCCACGCTGCTGGCATGAATATCCCGTAACAATTCCGGTTGATCGCTCTCGATCTTCACTTTTCCCGATGCGATGACTGCCTTGATGTCCCGATCCGATAGAATCATGAGGGAAGAAGGCTACCACACGATGCGAGAAATGGAAAATGACTACGCGCGCAGAATGACTACGGTACGAGAGTGATACGGTGTATAATTCGTCCTCCAAATGCCCGAGACTCTGAGACGGAAAATTACCGGCGCTCCCCCATCCGAAGACACCGATGAGTCCGCTTCGTGGAAACTGCAACGAGAGCAGATCATCGGCCAGTACCGCGGGTACTTCGAGGAAACGTTCACGGAGAAACACATCGCCGGTGAACAGGAGACGGTCGAACTGAAGGAATGGATGGAGAAGCAGGAAACGACAGAGGAAGGCGTGAAATCCCTCCGGCTGTTCTACGAAGGCTATCTCCGGCAACAACTGGTATCCGGACGGAAACTGTACGATGATTTCTTCAATGATGACATGAAAGGCCTCAAGAGAGCACTCAGGGAAAAGTGGATCTCGAGGAATTCGTACGACAAGTGGGTGCTGCGCTTCCGGGACAGTTCCGTCGGATACAAAGCGCGGGAGTACTGGATCCAGCACCAGTTCCTGGACTTTATGAAGGGATGGCAGGAAGCGGCGGAGGAAGGCAAGAAACTCAGGAATGATCCTGCGTTCAAGGCGCTCCTGTCCCATGATCCCACGCTCGCCAAGCTCGCGAATGAAGAGGCGTTCCTCGAACTCCACTTCGACGCACGCAAAGGGCTTGTCGCCCATGCCCGGGCCACCATCCTCGCCAAGGAGAAACAACAGCTTGACCTGTACGATGAGGCGAAGAGGCGGCTTCAGGCAGCCGAGCAGAGCGGCCTCATCGGCAGAGGGAAAACGGGCGTGTGGCTCGAGCGCATCTTCAAGAGCTCTGCCTCACCGAAGAAGATCGAGCAGTTCGTGCGCGGAAACGACGGTACATCGCTCACGACACTCGTCGGGAACTGGCACGGCGTTCGGGGCCGTTACGACGTGATTGCGCAAAAGCTCCGGGAACGCGGCGAGGGTCAGGCACCGCGCGGGTTGATCCTCCTGAATGAACAGCAATTCCTGAGCCTGCACTTTGGCCAACGTCTCCGGTACGTGGAGCAAATGGAAGACCGCATCAATATGGGAAGCGACCTGCGTGCGGAACCGGATAGTTTCATCCGGATTCGCCACGCGATGGATATGAAAGATTGGGAAGAGGCGGATACGCTGATCCAGAAAACGGAGCAAGAACCTCTCTCCGAAGCGAACCGCGAGCGCCTCTCCTCCATGCGCCGTTACGTGACGCAATTCCGTCCACGACAGAAAGAAGGAGCAGGAGGAGAAGCCGTAACGTCCGCGAAACAGAGAATCGACGAACTGGTGTCCCGTCTCGACACTGCCGTGCAGCCCATGATCCTAAGGCTTCTGAGAGGACCGAATGCGAACCGTTCGATTCACCAGCTCCGTTGGATCGACTACAACAATATCTGGTGCCGCACGCGCGGTTACCTGGACGATGAGCTCGCTGGCGAAGGAGCGAGCAAGGACTACAGAGAATTGACGAAATACCGCGCCGAACACGGGATGGACATCGGGCGACATGACGCCCTCGACTGGGAAACGGCCGACAGCCAATATTTCCGGAAGAAAGAGTTTGCAAATCACAAAGCGACCTACATCCACGTCAACCTGGACAGCGGGGGGGTGACACACGCACTTGAGGAATGGGTGGGACATGAGCAACCATCGAACGTGCTCTATTGGGGCACCCTCTGCTGCCATAACAACGGCATGCCGAAACCGGAAAACTGGCATCGGGAATTCCTCTTCATCCTCTCGGAACTTCGCTCGGCCACCAAGGTATTGAAGAACGCCGGTTTCATGTACGAAGGGCCCGGTTTGCCGCTCACCTCACTCAACTGAAGAAGGACTTGCGAAGAAGCGCAATGATGGTAAGAATACCGCCACTATGCAGTATCGGACACTCCCCGTCCTCCTCCTCTCACTTGCCTTTGTGGGCGGTTGCACAAGCACTCCGGGGACGAGTATCAACCAGCAGAACCGAAACCCGCTCACGGCCTCACGGTACGGGGACGAGTTGGCGGATACGATGGCGAATCTGGTGATCCAGAATGACCCGGTCACGAAAGAGCCTGGGGTGTCGGCGGTGATCAACTCCGAAATCTCCCGGGGGAAGGAGACCGCCCAAAACGCCCGTGACACGATGGACCAGGGAATGCAGGGAACGATCATCCCGATGAAGGAATCGGTGAACGGGTACGCGCTCTCCGTGAATGACACGCTCTACTTCTCGTCCGACTTCGAGTCGAAGCCCGGGCCGGCACTCCACGTCTACCTCACCACGGTGGCGGATCCGCGAGACACACAGTTCCCGGACAAGACCGCTATCGATCTCGGCCTCCTGCAGGCCGCCTACGGCCCGCAGCAGTACAGAATCCCGCACCAGGACAAGCCGGAACTCCTGCGCACTATTGTTCTCTGGGACACGAAACTCAAGCGCCTCTATGGCTTCGGACAACTCAGCAAGAGAAGCTGAAGCATTGTCTACAGTGGAGCCTTCTCCACCTGCTTCAGCGCCTGATCTACGGCATCCGCGAGGGCCTGGTAGGTGTTGGACGTTACTTTCTGACCGTTCACAAAGTACGTGGGTGTGCCTTGAACATCCAGAGCATTTCCGTCGGCTTCATCCGACTTGGTCGTTCCCTCCTTGATGCCCGATCGGACACAACGGTCGAAGAGATCGGCATCGAGCCCGAGAACCTTGGCGAAGTCGCGGAGCGCAGAAGAGGAGAGATCGACCTGGCGCGCGAAGGCGATGTCGACGAACTCCCAGAACTGTCCCTGATCCGCAGCGCATTCGCTCGCTTCAGCGGCTTCCAGCGCGTATGCGTGGATGGTCCTGAGCGGGAATTGCTTGAACTCGAAACGGATTTTGTCACCGTACTTCTGAAGCAGTGGCTTGGTGATGAACTCATGCGCTGTCTTGCACGCCGGGCACTGGAAATCCCCGTACTCCGTGACCGTCACCAGAGCGGCGGGATTGCCTTTCGGCTGCTTTGAGGATTTGGGGCTGAGGCCCGTCGTATCGACGCCGCAGGCAGCGAGCAGCAGGGAAAGCGCGACGAATGCGACAGAGATTCTTCGCATGGGGAGGAAAAAGAAATGTGGAACTCAAGTTTACTCATAGAACTGACCATACACAACAAAAAGCCTGAAGTCGAAGCTCGACCTAGATTCTAACTCGAAGTGCAACACGCACTGATTCCATGGAAGACTTCATGAGGAGTCCGGTAGTTGAGTCGTTTGCGTGGACGATGATTGATCAAATCGACTGCCCAATCAATGTTTTCTTGTGTGATGTCGGAGAAATTGGTTCCTGTCGGGAAGAATTGTCGGAGTAACCGATTCGTGTTTTCATTCGTGCCGCGTTCCCATGAATGATACGGATGAGCAAAATACATGGTCATCGTGAGTGCCTTTTACTTTAATCCAAGTATGTGAGACAAGAAAAAATATAAATGATACAGAGCAGGTATCTACCTGCGGTCGGCAAGAATAAGCCATTATCGTTCAACCGCGGGTAGATACCCGCTCTGGTGGATGTAAGAATCTAGGCGAAGCTCACCGCTTATAGCTTATAGCTCCGTTCCATTGCTATACTTCCCTCCTCAAATGACCCTGTATCTCAAGTACCGGCCACAGAGCTTCGCGGACGTCGTGGGACAGGACCACGTGGTCACGACGCTCGAACAGGCGATCCAGTGCGACAGGATTTCCCACGCGTATCTCCTCTGCGGGACCCGCGGAACGGGGAAGACCTCCGTTGCCCGCATCCTGGCGAAGATCATCCTCACCAAAGGAATCGCCGACGAGGCGCTGAAGCAACAGCTGGCGAAAGCCGTGGAAACGGGATCGCTCGTGGACCTCGTGGAAATCGACGCCGCAAGCCACACGGGAGTCGACGACGTTCGCGACCTCATCGAGAAAATGCAGTTTACCCCTGCAATGTCGGGCGCAAAGGTCTACATCATCGATGAAGTGCACATGCTTTCGAAGAGCGCATTCAACGCCCTCCTGAAGACCCTCGAGGAACCGCCGGAGTACGTCTACTTCATCTTCGCCACCACCGAACTCCACAAGGTGCCGGACACGATCCAGTCGCGGTGCCAACGCTTCCTCTTCCGCCGCGTCCGGGATGACGACATCCTGCGGCGACTCCAGTACATCGCCGACCAGGAGCACATCAAGATCGACAGGGAGGCGCTGCGGACGATCGCCCGCCACGCGCTCGGCAGTTTTCGCGACGGCATCGCCCTCCTCGACCAGCTGCGCTCGCTGGAGAAAATCACGCTGGCGGACGTGACGGAGCGCATCGGGAAATCGTCGCTCACGTTCATGGAGGAGATCGTTCGTGCCATGACGGAACGCAATATGACGGAGATCACGAATGTCGTGCGCCGGATCGAGGAATCGAACGTGTCCGCGGATCTCATCGCGACGGATCTCCTGTCACTCATCCGGACGCACATGCACCAGGCAATCGAGCGACAGGAAGATCCCGCCCCCTACCTCCGCATGACGGAAACGATCCTCGGGGCGCTCAAGAACATCCGGATCTCCCCCGTCCCGGCGCTGGCGCTGGAAGCGGCACTTCTCTCTCTCTGCACAGAGCCGACCCAGACACCGAAATTGCAGCAGCGCTCCTCTCCCCTCCCGAAGCTCGTCGTACCGCAGGACCCCGGAGGAACAGCAGAGGAGGAGAAACCTGCCTCATCGCCTCCGGTCGAGCAGGCGAAAACCGCGCTCGTCGAAGCGGAAGAACTCACCGTCGACTCCATCCTGAGACACTGGGATGACATTCTGCAAGGGGTGCATCCCCCTTCGGTCCGCATGAGCCTAAAGACCAGCACGGTTTCGGGGATCGATGACAACACCGTACGCCTTACCTTCTCTTCTGCATTCAATCGCGACAAGGTTGCAGAGACGAAAGCCAGCAGGACGATCGAGGAGGTGCTCGCGAGTATCTACAAACGTCCCGCACGCATCAAGTGTGTCCTCGAGAAGGATATGAAAATGACGAATCTTGGGCCGGCCACGGATCTCGTGGAAGCAGCGGCAGAGGTGTTCGGAAGCCTGTAATGAAGGAACCAAAGTGACCGAGGTGACCGAAGGAACCGACGTATCCCGAATTTTCTTCATACCTCGGCAACATCGATCCTTTCGGTTCCTTCTGTTCCTTTTTGTTGAGCCTCACTAACTTCCAACCAGCCGGGGTTAATCGTATCCTGAAACCATGCCCACCAAAGCCGAAGTCCGATTGGCGATCCGTGAGCGCCTGAGGAAGCTCCCTGATAAAGACCGGGCTATGGAGAGCCAAGTCATCTGCCGCCAGCTACACAAAATAATCGGCGATGGGTCAACCTCGATTGGCGTCTACATGCCGTTTCTCGATGAACCGGACATTCGACCGCTCATGAACGAATTCCTGAAAGAAGGCCGTATCGTTTGCGTGCCATCAGTTCCCTCCATGGGAAAAAAACTGATGGTTTTCAAACAAATCAAAGCACTGAACGACGTGAGACGCGATCCGGTAACCGGCATCCCGCAGCCGAGGGAAGGCATGCTGCTGGAGAACGAAGCGTCCATCGGCATGGTGATCGTCCCCGGCCGTGCATTCACCGCTGCATGCGATCGTCTCGGACGTGGCGGAGGCGGCTATGACCACTGGATACATCTGCAACGAAGGCGAAATCCGGTGACAAAGTACATCGGCGTTTGTTTCGAATGTCAGATGCTCCAGGAAATTCCAACCGAGCCGCATGATGAGCAGGTGGACATAGTCATCACATCAGGCAAAGTTTGGCGGAAAGCGAATTGAAATTCGCGGGCCGTGTATGCAAATCAGCACCAACGTGATTGCTTTCAATTGTCAATTGTTCATTGTTCATTGTCCATTATTCTCAATTCATGCCCACCTACACCTCTCTCCAGGCCACCGACCCCGAAGTATTTGCCGCAGTCGCCGGCGAAATGAAGCGTCAGCACGACGGCGTTGAGCTCATCGCTTCCGAAAATTACGTCTCCCCTTCCGTGCTGGAAGCGCTCGGCAGTCACCTCACCAACAAGTACGCAGAAGGCTTCCCTGGGAAACGATACTACGGCGGACAGGAGTTCACCGATGCCGTGGAGACGCTGGCCATCGAACGGGCCAAGAAGCTCTTCCATTGCGATCATGCGAACGTCCAGGCGCTCTCCGGGGCCCCTGCGAACATCGCGGTATACTTCTCCTGGCTGGAACCGGGCGATACGGTCATCGGCATGGACTTGACCCACGGCGGCCACCTGACGCACGGCAGCCCCGTCACGTACATGGCGAAGCTCTTCAATTTCGTCCGCTACAAGATGAAGAACGTGGAAACGGGGGAACTCGATTACGACGAGATGCGCGAAACCGCCAAACGCGGGAAGGCGAAAATCATCCTCGCAGGCTTCTCCGCGTACCCGCGGGAAGTGGACTACGCCAAGATCAAGGCGATTGCAGACGACGTCGGAGCCATCGCGATGATGGATATGGCGCACATCGCGGGCCTCATCGCCGCCGGCCTTCTCAGGAACCCTTTCGATTTCGGTTTCAACGTGGTGACGACCACGACCCACAAGACCCTCCGCGGCCCCCGCGGCGGCATGATCCTCTCGCGCGGAACAGTGAGCAACCCGCTCAAGGCCGTTGAGAAAACGGTGGAGAATCTTCCGACCCTCATCGACCGCAGCATCTTCCCCGGTTTCCAGGGAGGACCGCACATGAACAACATCGCCGCGCTTGCCGTCGCGCTCGGAGAAGTGATGAAACCCGGGTACAAGACGTACGCGCAGCAGATCCTCACGAACGCGAAGCGCATGGCTGAGCGCCTCATGGACCGCGGGTGCAAGCTCGTCACAAACGGCACGGATAACCACATGATGGTGGTTGATTGCATCCGCTCCTTCAAGATCGATGGGAAAGAAGTGCAGCACATTCTCGACGCCATCGGCATCTCCACGAGCAAGAGCACGATCCCCGACGATCCCCTCCCTCCCTACAAGCCCAGCGGATTGCGCCTCGGCACTCCAGCCGTCACGACACGCGGAATGAAGGAACCGGAGATCGACTTCCTCGTGGACGCCATGCTCAAGGCCATCGAGAAGAGCAAGGATGAAGCGGCCATCCGGAAACTCCGCGACGACGTCATCGCCTTCTGCCGCCGCTTCCCTGTCCCGGGAATCGAGCAGGCCTGATCCTCCATCTCACTATGCGCAGAGCTTCCGCCACGCCCTTTATGGGCGTTCTCCTCCGGTTGCCGGCACCATGAGCCTCCTCACCGCAGCATTCCTCGGCATCGTGGAGGGGATCACGGAGTTCCTCCCCATTTCCTCGACGGGACACCTCATCCTCTTAGAACGTCTCTTGGGAGTGGAAATCACGCGGAGCGTCGCGAGCTTTACTGTCGCCATCCAGCTCGGCGCCATCGCGGCTGTGGCATTGGTTTCCTGGCGGACATTCGTCCGGTCCCGGCGGACGATCTGGCTGGTTGCCGCCGCATTCATCCCCACCGGCATCATCGGCCTGCTCGCTCATCGGTTCGTAAAAATGTACCTGATCGGCAACGTGACGCTGGTGCTCTGGACCCTCTCCATCGGCGGCGTCGTCCTCATCCTCTTCGAACTTTTTCAGCGACAGCGCAAACCGCAGGTTCTGGAGATCAAGCAGTATTCCTTCCCGCTCGCGGTTCTCATCGGCATGTTCCAGTCACTGGCGATCGTTCCCGGAGTATCCCGATCAGCGGCAACGGTGATCGGCGGCATGCTCCTGGGCGCCGATCGAAGATCCATCGTCGAATTTTCGTTCCTGCTCGCCATCCCCACGATGGCGGCCGCGACGGGATACGATCTCCTGAAGTCCGCTCCGGCCTTCTCGTTGCAGGATGCGGCAGCGATCGGCGTGGGATTCATATTCTCGTTCCTCACCGCCCTCATCGCGATTCAGTGGCTCCTCCGGTTCATCAAGACACATACCTTCATTGCCTTCGGCATCGAAAGAATTCTGGCCGCGCTATTCGTGTGGCTGACGATTCGAGGCAATATATAATCTAAAATCCAAAAACATGCCGCATTTTCCCCGCAGCCGGGACGCCGCGTCCCGGTAGTTCGTCCCGCGTACGCGGGACGTCTGCGACGCGGCATCGCAGCTGCGGAAACAACAACTACTTTCTCTACTGATAGATCCTGATCGTCGCTATGCTCGGATCCATGAGCGTGACCCCGTTCGTGGGACTACTAAGCGTCAGAGTGAACGTGAGCTCCCCGGAGAGCGTCGTGCTCGGATTGAGAATCGGAACGGTGAACGTCTTGCTCGTTTCGCCGGCAGCATACGTCAGCGTGCCGCTCGTATCCGTGTAATCGCGCCCCGCCTGAGCGGAGCCGTTGCTCGTCGCATAGGTCACCGCTGCGGCGCCGACGCCCAGAACATGGTTCACCGTGATCGTCGCGGTCCCCTGCGACCGCGTCACGGAATACTGCTGCGTATTGAACTTCAGCGCCCCGCTGGCAACCGGAACCGTCTCTTCGTCATTGATCGTCACCGGTGCGGACGCGACTCCGAGCGCAGCTCCTCCCGCGGGACTGCTGAGCGTCACGGTGAATGTCCGGTTCCCGTCGACAGTGTTATTGTTCGCAACCGCAACAGTGAAGGCCTTGCTGGTCTCACCGGCAGCGAAGCTCAGCGTCCCGTTCACGGATGTGTAGTCGACGCCCGATGACGCTGTCCCGTTGCCGGTCGCGTAGTTCGCGCTCATCGCCGCCGTAACGACACCCGTGCGGTTCACCGTGATGGTCACGGTCCCGCCGTTCTCAGCGGTGCCGTAGGCGGAAGCACTCAGGGAAATCGTCGTGGCCGCTGAGGAGGCCGAGGAGGATGAGGAGACATTCGGATCGTCGATCGTCAGCACTGCGCTGTTCGGCGTCCCAAGCGCGAGCACTCCCGTGGGATTTTTGATGGTGAGCGTCACAGTTTTATCGCCAGTGGAGGATGTGTTATTGAGAATCTGGATATCGAGTTTCTTGCTCGTTTCACGACTGTTGAACGTGAGCGTTCCGCTGAGCGGCTGGTAATCCTTCCCCGCGACGGCCGTCCCGCCGCTGAACACGTAGTCAACGGTGCCACCGCCCTGATTCCCATTCGTGCGGACGATGATGACCTGCACTTTCGCGGTGCTGACATTTCTGTCCACGACATACCCGGTTGAATCAAAACGGATGACGCCGCCGGCACCCGCGACACTGGATGAGGAACTCGAAGAGGAACTGCTACTCGTCGAGGCGGAGGAGCTCGAGACGCTTCTGGACGATGAGGAACTCGCGATACCCTTGATCTCGTCACGGAGACGCTTGAAGAGCACCGCAGCCTGTGCCCGCGTGAGCGGCTGATCGGGACCGAAGTGTGCGCTGTCGAGCCCCTTGATGATGCCAAGCTGGTACATCTCGCCGATGGCTTCATCAGCGAAGTTCCCGCGGGGCACATCCTGGAAAATCACAGAGCCCTTGAAAGCGGCTCCGATGGAACTGACTGCGACGCCAAACAGAATCCCGGCAAGGAATGTCGCAGGAAGAACCCGCAGGTATGAAGGACGAATACGCATGGAAAAGAAGGAAAGAAAAAGAGCAGCCCCATTGTGTGAGGCAACGATGAATGATGCAATTGCAAAATTATTAAATTCACGCTTTCCGCTTCGCCTGTGCTTCCAGCATCGCCTTGCTCGGCGGGGGGACGCCGCCGGATTTCTCCAGCTTCTGCTCGAGATCCTTCATCTTCGCCTGCTCGTCCGCCTGGAGCGGCTCTGAGAGAGCTTTCTTCCGGAGCGCATTGAAGTCGTTGATCCACATCTCGCGGTCGCGCCAAGCGCGGTACTGCTCGAGCGTCAGCCCCTTCTTCCTCGCCTTCTCGCGTTCCTCCTGCTCCTTCTCCTTCGCTTTCCCGGCCTGCACGGCCGTTCTGCGCCCTTCCTTGGCACTCTCGAACCACCGGCCGATCTTGTCCTCGACGACGCCGCGCTGCTCGCAGTACCGCTCGCGCGACGTGCGGCGGATGATCGTCACGCGCTTCTCCTCCTTCTCGGACGCCGGAGGCGGGAGCGTGGAAACGGAAAAAGGTTTGCTGGGCATGCCATTCACCATGAGCCGCACGTACGCGTGGTACTTGGGCAGGCTGAGGATGTCCTTCGGCAGCACCGCCTCCTCGAACTGCAGGCTCAACTCTTCCGCATCGTCGGATCCCACCTGGAAGCAGACCAGGGATCCCACGTTGCCGAAGACGGCGTCGCGGAGCGCTGTGTTCTTGTCCCCGATGAGGAGCTGCCCGATGTACTGGTTAGCGAGGGTGAGGTTGAGCTTGTACTTCCGCGCTTCGGAGAGGATGGTCGCGAAGGATTCCGTCGCGAAATTCTGGAACTCGTCGACGTACAGGTAGAAGTCCTTCCGCTCGCTCTCCGGAATGTCCGCGCGGCTCATGGCATCGAGCTGGAACTTCGTCACGAGCATGGACCCGAGGAATGCGGAATTATCCTCGCCGAGATTCCCCTTGCTCAGGTTCACCAGGATGATCTTCCCCGTATCCATCGCTTCCCGGACGGACAACTTGCTCGTGACCTGCCCGACGATGTTGCGGATCATCGGAACAGAGAGCAACTGCCCGATCTTGTTCTGGATGGCGGCGACGGCCTCCGTGCGGTACTTCTCGGACCAACCGGCATACTCGTCCTCCCAGAAGCTGCGGACGAGGTGATCGCTGAGGTGGGAGACGATCTTGGCACGGAAGAGGTCATCGGCGAACATCCGCAGGATCCCGAGCATGGAGTTCCCCTGTGTTTCGATGAGTGCGAGGAGCGTGTTACGGAGAATGTGCTCCATGCGGCCGCTCCACATGTCCGGCCACATCTTCGTGAAGACACTCATGAGACCGGAGACGACGAGCGGATACTGGTCGGGGTGCGGGGCGTTGAGCATATTGAACGACAGCGGGAACTCCCGATCGGCCGGATCGAAGAGGATGACATCGTTCGTCCTGCCAGCGGGGATGAAACGCAGGACGGAATCCACGAGATCTCCGTGCGGATCGATGACCGCCACTCCCTTCCCGGCATGCACATCGGAGAAGATCATGTTCTCCAGGAGCGTTGATTTCCCCATGCCGGTTTTTCCGATGATGTACGTGTGCCGCCGGCGATCATCGGGGCGAATGCCAAATTTCGTCCGGCGTCCGCGGAAGACGGCTTCTCCAAGCACCGTGAGAGCCGCTTCCCCTTCCCCACCCGAAGAAACGGGGACGAGTGGTAAATCCACAGGCGGTTCCAGCTTGCGGCTCAGGACCCAATCGATATTGGGCGTTTTCACGAGGAGATTCGGAAAATGCCAGACAGATGCAAGCTCCTCCACCGAGAGCGTGTACGGCACGCGCGTAAATCCTGTCGGTATCGCAGAGCCGATGCGGAGGCGTCCGGGCTTGAAGCCGTTGCAGTGCGGAAGCGTAAATTGCTTGAAGCTGCCGGCAATCTCCTCCAGTTTCTGTTCCGCCAGTTCGCGCTTCTCGTTCTTCGTCACCACGTTCACACGGACATTGCAGATGAACAGAAGCCGATTCGCCTTGTCGGCGATCGCGGCGAGCGGATCTTCGTTCTCATGGCTTCGCCGCCCCATCTTCACCGCGTGTTCATCGTACCGTTGATCGTCCGATACCTCTTCGGAGAGGAGAGCGATCTCGTCCATGGAGGGAACGAACGAGAACCACGCGCGGAACCCTCCCATGAGGATGTTGAGCGGGAGGTACGCCCACCACCGCCACCCGCGAGCCAGATGGACCCGCGCGAAGAGGTGCGCATACCACTCGAAACGGCTCGGGAAACCGTGCTTGAGCAGCGGCAGAAACTTGAGCACGCGCCTGCGGAAACGGCTGCTGAGCGGCCGGAAGACGATCTGCACGTGCCCGCGCATCTGGGGATCGCTGTAGCGGACGAGCGCGGAGGTGATCCCCGCGATCGTATCCACGGTCTGCCGGGAGAGGAGATCGTCGAACTGCGGATGCCGCTTGATGGGGAATGCTTCGGGATTCGTGAGTCGAAGATCCATGCTCAGCACCGACTCACCCGCCTCCGGCTCGAGGAGACCGGGATCCATTTCCTCGATGTCGATATCCGGGTACTGCGCGTAGAGCTGGCTCTCGACCAGCGCGACGGCGCGGCGATGCGCGCGAACGAAGAAGCAGATCTTCCCCTGAAACGAACCGATCTCGAAACTGACCATGGCGCCGCGATTCCGGAGAGAGTGCATGGCGGAGATGGCGGGCTCCATGAGGAGCGGCCCGCGGTTGCTCTGCGTATCCTCCGGATCCGGCAGGGCGGGCCGGACCTTGAGCAGGACGATGGTGGACTGGGTGGAAGCTATAGGAGACTCAAGAAAATGTAGAATGTACAATGTACAATTTAAAATGAACGAAAGGGACAAGAGCACGAACCTGTAATGTCATTGTACATTTTACATTGTACATTTTACATTCAGTCAGTCCCGCAGGAGCCCCGCCACCATATCCAACGCAACAGTGTTGTACCCATAGTCCATCCGCATGGGCCCGAGGATGCCGATGGCTCCCGCATGATCGCGAATACGGTACTTCATCACGAGCATGCCGCAGCTATGAAACTGCGGACAGAGATCCTTCTCCCCGATGAAATACTGCACGTCATCCTTGAGCTCAATCTTCCCGAGCAAACGCGCGAGCCGCTGCTCCAGTACCTCGACGACACCGCTCACGAAACGGCTGTCCGTCTGAAACTCCGGCTGGCGCATCGCATTCGCGAGGCCGAGATAATAGACCCGGTCGCGGTGCGGGACAGTCGCGAAACCGACGTTCATGATCATGTTGGCGAGCAGCGCCACCGCCTCGTA
>Ga0265292_1001764_pt1 | contig 17587 bp, 13 predicted proteins | sample Munlanlewell296A_FD_189080 | JGI IMG/M metagenome (GOLD analysis project Ga0265292, IMG submission 189080) | Leachate microbial communities from a municipal landfill in Southern Ontario, Canada - Leachate well 296A | ecosystem: Engineered > Solid waste > Landfill > Unclassified | place: Canada... | reverse complement strand
CGCCAGCGAAGTGGCGATCGATGAATTCCCGGAATTGGACTTGACCGTCCGCGGCGCGATCTCCATCGGTCGACGCTTGCAGGATCCTCTTGCCGAACTGGTAAAGCTCGATCCGAAATCGATCGGCGTCGGGCAGTACCAGCATGACGTGGATCAGAAACTGTTGAAGAAAAAACTGGAAGAGACCGTCCAAAGCTGCGTGAATTACGTCGGGGTCGATCTGAACATGGCATCGAAGGAATTGTTGAGTTATGTTGCTGGTATTAATGCGCCGCTGGCAAAAAGTATCGTGGAATACCGGAATAATAACGGTGCCTTCAAAAGCCGGAAAGAATTGGTCAAAGTGCCAAAGTTCGGTCCGAAAGCGTTTGAACAGGCAGCCGGATTCCTGCGCATCCGCGATGCAAAAAATCCGTTAGACAGCTCCGGAGTCCATCCAGAAAGTTATCCGATTGTCGAAAAGATTCTCACGGATGTAAAATTAACCTTCGACGAAGTGATGAAGAATCCTTCAACGCTGGACAAACTGGATATCAAAAAATATGTAACCAAGACCGTCGGAGAACCGACACTGCGTGATATCATCACCGAATTGAAAAAACCGGGACGCGATCCGCGCGCCGAATTTAAATACGCTACCTTTAAGGATGGGATTAAAGAGATCACCGATCTGAAACCCGGAATGGAACTGGAAGGAATTGTTACGAACGTTGCAAACTTCGGAGCATTTATTGATATCGGCGTTCATCAGGACGGACTGGTGCATATTTCTCAGTTGGCGGACCGGTATGTGGAAGATGCAAAAACGGTCGTCAAAGTCGGACAGATTGTAAAAGTACGTGTAATAGAAGTGAACGAACAATTAAAACGAATCGCTCTTTCCATGCGTTCGCAGCAGAGCATTGCTTCACCCGCAAAGAAGAAAGAGAATACTGAACCGTTCAAAGAACGTTCATATTCTCTGGAAGATCTGCGTGCAAAATTCGGCAAAAAGGAAGAGAAGAAAACAGAGTCAGAAAAATAATATTGTCATACTGAGCGAAGCAGAAGTGTGACAGTATCAATACCATACCTCGACTCCGCTTGGAACAGCATTGTAGTAGTTTAACGCCAGTATCAAAAGGGGAAACGGAAGAAAAACAATGGTTGTTTTTTCCTTTCTCCTTTTGTATTTTTATTAAACCACAGGTCACCAATCCCAATCTTCACTGTCGGTTTACTCATTTTCCCAAAACTAGTATTTGTGCTTCCGATAGCAACCGGAACACCGTTCCTTTTTTTGTCTATGACCGATGCCGGACTTGATGTTAAGAGCTATAATAGGACGAAACTGATTGTTTCGATCTCCGGCGGAATTACCTCCTTTGCACTGACTATCTTCCTGTTGCTTTCCGGCTTTACCCTGACCATAGAAGAATTTGCTTTTTCGTTTACTTCAAATGTATATCTCGCGCTGCTTATTTTTTCAGCACTGTTCGGCATTATCAGCGGAATAGGTTCGGTTCCATTCAGTGTGTATTCCGGTTTCATACTTGAACACCGATACAACATGTCCAACCAAACGTTCCTGCAATGGTCATGGGAAAACATTAAAGGGATGCTGATTTCCATACCTCTTATTACTCCAGTGGCGTTACTTGTATATTTTTTCCTTCTCACGTTTACTGTGCATTGGTGGCTTCCGGTCGCGATCACGGTATTTTTCTTCTCCATCGGACTCGCCCGCATTGCGCCGATTGTGATCCTGCCGCTCTTTTATACATTAACACCGCTCGAAGAGTCTCCATTGAGAGAGAATATTTTAGCGATGACACGTTCCACAAAAATGATCGTCGAAGGAATTTATTCGTTTAACCTGAGCAAGACGACGAAAAAAGCAAATGCCGCATTTACCGGCATCGGAAAATCAAAACGAATTCTGCTCGGCGACACGCTGATGAAGAATTTTTCCGAAGAAGAGATCGAAACTGTTTTCGCACACGAACTAGGGCATTATTCGCACGGGCATATTCGAAAAAGTATTATCGTCGGAACATTGAGCATCTTTGTCGGATTATATTGTACATCGCTCACCTATTCGGCGTCATTATCTTGGTTCGGATTCTCTTCCATTGCACAGCTTTCCGCACTGCCGTTACTAACCGCATGGCTGGGACTCTATTCATTGCTCACGTCCCCGCTCGGGAATATTCTTTCGCGCAAACATGAATTTGAAGCGGACCGGTATGCAGTGGAACGGACAAAAAATACTCCGGCATTCATCTCCGCGATGAACAAACTGGCGGAAATGAATCTTGCCGACCGGACGCCGCATCCGATTGTTGAATTTTTATTTTACAGTCATCCTTCCATTGAAAAACGCATACACGCAGCGGAGAGCATTGCATGAGATGGGCCATCACCATACTCCGATTAATAGTGATTGCAACAACGTGCATTCCTTTTTCCATCGCCGCCATCATTACGATTCCTTTTGACCGTTCGGGCAGAACGTATTTTTGGTGTGGCCGGACATGGACGAGATTCGCACTGTTCATCTGCCGGATTGAAGTGGCAGTCGTTGGATTGGAAAAAGTCGATCCATACGGCAATTACATTTTGGTAAGCAACCACGCCAGCATGTTCGATATTCCCGTAATGATGAAAACATTTCCCCATATCAGGATCATGTTCAAAAAAGAATTATCATACGTCCCGTTCTGGGGCTGGGCACTCCGGTGGGGTCACCACATTATGGTGGACCGGAGCAAAGGAACGGAAGCAATGAAAAGTCTGGACCGGGCGGCAAACGATGTCCGGTCTGGCGGACAGGTATTATTATTTGCCGAAGGAACACGCACGCGGGACGGAAAACTTCTGCCGTTCAAACGGGGTGCGTTTGCACTGGCAGCAAAATCTGGTGTGCCATTGGTACCGGTGACAATCAACGGAAGTTTCCGGATTCTGCCAAAAGGGTCGTTCGATATTCAACCGTCGAAGATTGAAGTGAAAATCGAAATTCCCATCGAAACAACATCGATCGTAACACGCGAAGATGAAGTAACACTGATGAACACAGTGAAAGAGATTATAACCAAAAATTACCGGGAAGAGGTGTAACCATGTCCGTCACCATTAAGGATGTAGAACATATCGCGAAGCTGGCAAAATTGGAATTCTCCGACACCGAAAAAGAAAAGTTCACGCATCAGTTCAACGACATCTTGAAATATATGGATCAGTTGAATTCCGTAGATACAGCCAATGTCGAACCGCTGGCGCAGGTGATCGAACTGCAGAATGTGTTTCGCGAAGATGTCGTAACACCGTCCACACCGACTGATGAAGCATTGAAAAATGCACCGGCAGCAACGGATGAACATTTTAAAGTACCGAAAGTGATAGGATAAGAAACAAGGGGCGTTGCGAAAAGTTTCTGATATATTCAATGTAAACCACAAACATTTCTGTTCCTACACTTGAAGATTGCACGTTCATAATAAACATTCGTTCGCAATCACCAAATACTGATTATGAAGAGACATCTGAAAAATCTCATATCAATATCATTCCGTGGAGCGCCTGCTTACCGGTCCCAAAGGGACGCCATTGGTGCAGGCATGATGCGATGAGGAATCTCGTTTTTCCACTCAAATCATAGCTGTCCAAAAATAAAACCCTTATTGACAAAATTTATCGAAACAGGTGGATGTATGGAAGATATGGTATGTTGAGAAAAGTAAGCCCTCCCCTACATTTCTTACAGTGTTGGATGAGATGTGGTTGGGAGCGAAATTTAGGAGGAGTGAGCGTGCTTTTTCTCCCCCTACCAAGGGGGAGAAAAAGAGGGGGCCTGAAATCATGAAGGGACGTTTGATGGCGTTTTTTGCCATCTACGGGCAAGTGCGAACCGGATTCAGCGCGCGCGTTACATTTCACAAGGGGTTCTTGTGCTTCTTTTCTTGTGCCGACCAAATCTTTATACCATGTCGGCATTCCTTCGGAACCCCAACAAGAAAAGAAGGAATAAGTTTTTCTCTTGTATGATTTATTTTGGACAAGTATGCACTCAAATGAAAGAACAAGATTCTTCCGCTTCGCTGCACTCAGCGTCAGTATGACAAAGGACAACCTTTTTTTCAGATGATTCTATGAATATTATCGGCATCATACCATCCCGTTATGCGTCCACCCGGCTTCCTGCGAAACCGCTGGTGGATATCTGCGGAAAACCAATGGTGCAGCGAGTGTACGAACAGGCGCAGCGGTCAACATTGCTTACTCATGTTGTTGTTGCTACGGATGACGAACGTATCGTCGCTGCGGTTACCGCGTTCGGCGGTAATGTGGCAATGACCCCCGTCGATATCCAGAGCGGAAGCGATCGGATAGCATTGGTGGCGAAAAATTTTAATGCTGATATCGTTGTCAATATTCAGGGGGACGAACCGTTGATCGATCCGCAATTAATTGATCAAACGATCCGTGCGTTAATCGAAGATCCTTCGGCTGTTGTCAGTACTGCAGTAAAACGGACGACATCGCATCAGGATGTCGTTAATCCAAGCGTTGTGAAAGTGGTGTTAGATGCGAACAGTTATGCATTATATTTTTCCCGTTCTCCAATTCCGTACGTGCGCGATGCGCGCACGGATGAAGAATGGGTCAGCAACACCGGATTTTATAAACATTTCGGGATTTATGTCTACCGTGCAGAGTTCCTTCAGAAATACACAACACTGAAGCAAACTCCGCTGGAGATCGCAGAAAAGCTGGAGCAACTGCGGATTCTAGAAAACGAGTACAAAATTCGATGCGTTATCACAGAGTACGAATCACTTCCCGTGGATACTCCGGAAGATCTGCAAAAGGTTATCAATTATTTGAATACCCAGTAGGACAAATATTCGCCGCTGAAATTTCCAACCAAAGTGGCATTCCGGAATCATCATTGAACTACGACGGAATGAGGTTGTCACCTAGTGTAACAGAACAAATTCGAATGATTGTCCACCTGTTTTATACAGAACAAATATTTTATGACCAACACCGATTTCCTCTAAGAGAACAAAATCTGGGACGACATCGGTGCAGTATCTGTTGGAACCCTGATTGAATGGTACGATTTTTATATCTTCGGAAGCCTTGCGCCGATTATGTCTGAATCATTCTTTCCGAAAGAAAATCCGGCACACTTCAGTGTCACGGCCGTATCATATCGGCAACAGTGTGTTCGGCAGGTTAGTGCCGCTGATCGGTGTTGCGCGTGTTGCACTGACCGGGACAATTACGCCGGATTAATTTATCCGATCGCAATCACACTCATGACGTGTATCTTCGGCATGATGTCTATGAAACATACGAAGGGTGTGAAGTTGTGAGCTGAGTTGGATTGAGCACGCTCAGAATAAAAACGCTCGTATGGTATTCACGTAACCTCGAATGTTAATTCGTTATTTATATCATTTAAACATTGACACCTATGGCACAACCACACGTTAAATATATTTTTGTTACCGGCGGCGTCGTTTCCTCTCTCGGAAAAGGAATCGCGGCAGCATCACTCGGACTCTTGTTAAAATCACGCGGACTCCGCGTTACGATCCAAAAAATGGATCCGTATTTGAATGTCGACCCGGGAACCATGTCTCCGTATCAGCATGGCGAAGTGTATGTGACCGACGACGGAGCAGAGACCGACCTCGATCTGGGTCATTACGAACGTTTTTTGGATGTGAATACATCCAAGTTAAACAATGCGACGACCGGCCAGATTTATTATGAAGTGATCAATAAAGAACGGCGCGGCGATTATCTCGGCGCAACGGTGCAGGTTGTTCCGCACATTACAGACGAGATTAAGAGGCGTATCGGCCAGCTTGGGGCAACCGGAAAATACGATGTAGTTATTACCGAAGTCGGCGGCACGGTCGGCGATATCGAATCGCTTCCCTTTTTGGAAGCAATCCGTCAATTTACATTGAATATCGGCAAGCGCAACGCTCTCAGCATTCATGTTACGTTAATTCCCTATATCAAATCCGCCGGCGAAATTAAAACAAAGCCGACGCAGCACAGCGTAAAAACGTTGCTCGAAATCGGAATGCAGCCGGACATCCTCATTTGCCGTACAGAGAAACGTCTGTCGCGGGAAGTGCGTGAAAAAATCGGCCTGTTCTGTAACGTAGAAACCGAAGCGGTGATTGAAGGACGCGATGTAGAAACGATCTACGAACTTCCGCTTCATTTTGAAAAAGAAGGACTCGATAAGATCGTACTGGAAAAACTGAACGTGAAGGCGAACAAGCCAGATCTGCGAAAATGGACCCGGTTTGTTCATCGAGTAAAAGAACCGAGCGACCGTGTAACGATTGGTTTTGTCGGCAAATACACCGAATTGAAGGATGCATACAAAAGTATTTCCGAATCGTTCATTCACGCAGGCGCGGAAAACGATGTCGCCGTCGATGTAAAATGGATCCGCGCGGAAGAACTGGATGGAAATAATGTGGAAGAATTGTTGAGCGACGTGAACGGTTTGCTCGTTGCACCAGGCTTCGGAATCCGCGGCATTGAAGGGAAGATTAAGGCAATTCAGTATGTCCGCGAAAATAAAATTCCCTTCTTCGGAATCTGTTTGGGAATGCAGTGTGCTATTATTGAATTCGCCCGAAACGTGTGCGGTATGAAGGGTGCGCACAGCACGGAGTTCAAAAAATCCAAATACAACGTGATTGATATGATGGCGGACCAGAGAAATATTAAAAATATGGGTGGTACGATGCGGCTCGGCGCATATCCGTGTGCGGTTCAAAAAGGAACGAAAGCGTATGCGGCATATAAAAAAGAATTAATCTACGAACGTCACCGCCACCGGTATGAAGTAAATAATAAGTTCCGTAAAACACTGGCCGAACACGGCATGGTCTTCAGTGGCACATCGCCGGACAACAATCTGGTGGAGATCGCCGAATTAAAGGATCATCCCTGGTTTGTCGGCGGTCAGTTCCATCCGGAACTGAAGTCGCGTGCGCTCAATCCTCACCCGCTCTTCCGTGATTTTGTGAAAGCAGCAGTGGAATACAGCAGAACAAAAAAATAATACTGTTCGCAGTTGAACGAAGTCGCTCCCGGAAACAGTGCGGGAGCGATTGGTTTTTAAAGAAACTCCAACTCCCTTTTCGTATCTTCTTTTATGCTTTCCAATTATTTCACGCTTCTTCATATAGCCCGGGTGCTCCATCAGCGGTATGCCCGTACGGTGATCGCCGAAGTCTATTCACAGGAAAAGAATACACTCTCCATTCTTGTGTATGCACCGGAGCCGCACACAGTCACCGTATGTTGCAACGCCCGTGAGAATTATATCGTTGCGCGGGAGAACAATACGCGCACCCATAAGAACACAATCGATTTGTTCCCTATGCTGATCGATCGACACATTGAATCGGTCCAGATGAGCGCGTCGGACCGGGTTATCGTTATCACTATTTCCGGCGGACTCCGGCTCTGTTTGGAGATGTTCGCTTCATCAGCGAATGTGGTGTTATTGGACGAAACGGGAACCGTCTCTGATGCATTTTTGAATAAAAAAGAGGCGCTCGGAAAACAGAAAACATATCCGTTGGATCAACAAACGGTTTCTGTCAGCACAATGATGCCGGAAAAAGAAATGACGGTTCATGTGATCGTGGAATTTTGTAAAGAAACAAATGATACATTCCGCGCAATAAAAAAAGCAGTTCCCAAACTAGGGACACTGCTTGCGGAAGAGGTCATCGTTCGTTCTGATGCTCATCGGCAGAATTGTACACCGGACGATGCACAAAAAATTGTTTCGAACATAACAACGATCGCGAATCAGATCATCGGAATGGAACATAGTGTTCCCATGATCTATTTTGACGATCGGTCTCCTCTCTGTTTTTCATTGATACCGCTGAATCATCTGTCTGCCAATCGCAGTGAACAATACAACGATCTCTTTACCGGTATTCAACGATTCATCAGTTTTGAACGCTCCACATCGTCATACCTGCAGAAGAAAAAAGAGATCGTTTCGTGGATGCACAAAGAACATGAAAAGGCCGAACGAACTGTTCGGGCCGTAGATGCAGAGTTGACTGAGTCGTCCCGTGCCGAGCGCTACCAACACTATGCCGTTGCAATCATGACGCATCTTTCCACCGTCACCAAAGGAGCGGCGGAACTGTCCGCTGTCGATCCGTCCGACCCAGATAGAACGATCTCGATTCCTCTCGATGCGGCTCTTTCTCCCCAAAAGAACGCCGAGCGATACTTCGAAAAGGCAAAAAAAGCAAAAAATGGACGGGAAGAAGCAAAAGAACGAATACAAATTTTGCAAAAACGATTGACGGCGTTGAATGGTCTATTAGAGAAAATTAACGCCATAGTCGACAGTATTTCACTAAAAAATTTCTTACAATTCCATGGGGAAATGGTTAAAGAACTCGGGTATATGACGGAACAGGAACAGAACGAACTTCCACCATTCAAGACTTTTGCAGTCGACGGCGGGTTTACGGTGTATGCGGGAAAGAACAGCGCAAACAACGACCTGCTGACATTCAGATATGCCAAACCGAACGACTTGTGGTTCCATGCAAGGGGTTCCAGTGGATCGCACGTCGTCCTGAAACTCGGCAGCGCTCAGGGAGCACCGACGAAAAAAGCGATTGAACAAGCGGCATCGATCGCAGCATACTACAGCAAAATGAAAAACGCCAAACATGTGCCGGTCGCAATAACCGAGCGGAAATACATCCACAAGCCAAAAGGGGCTCCCGCCGGAACAGTTGCACTTGATAAGGAAAAAGTTATATTTGTTCAGCCCGTCTTGCCCGAACATAAGGCTTAATTATGGCTATCAAAATTCTTGTTGTCGACGACGACAACTACATCCGATCCTTCCTCCAGAAGCGTCTTACCGCACTCGGATATGAAGTGCATCTCGCCGAAAACGGCGAGCACGGACTTCAGGTCGCAGAGGAACAACGCCCGCATCTGATTATTTCCGACTGGATGATGCCGAAGATGGACGGTACAGAATTCTGCCGCAACATAAAAAACCATCCCGACTTGAAATATGCATATTTCATCCTTCTAACGGCGCGGGATTCTGCAGAAGATAAAATTGAAGGAATGGAACAGGGAGCAGACGACTTTATGACGAAGCCGTTCAACGATAAAGAACTTGTCGCCCGTGTTAATGTCGGACTTCGCATCACCGCATTGCAGCAGGAACTTTCCAAATTTCAACATCAAAAAGCGGTCACCGAGCTTGCTATCACCGTCGGACATGAAATAAATAATCCGCTTGGCATTATTATGCTGACGCTGCAGGTGATGAAAAAAAAGATTGGCACTCCGCGCGAATCCGAACTGAAGAATGATATCGATACAATGATGGCCAACGGTCACCGACTGGCCGACATTGTGAAGAAACTTTCCTCCCTGGAAGATCCGCAGTTCAAACCGTATCTGAAAAATTCAGAAACGCATATGCTCGATCTCACCGGAAAACCGTAACGGCCGGAAATTCTCATTTCAACTTTTGCATTTCCGTTGTATCTTGTTCTCCATGAAATTCCGGAACTTCTGGCTTATACTTATTCTGTCTGTATCACTGTGGGATACAATACAATCTCAGCATCGGTATTATTTCTATACAGGGAAATTGTATGGATCCGAATCGCTGATTAATCCCGGTTCTCTCCTCGTTAATGCCGGTTTCGACATTCTGCAATCCGTTCCCCACTCCCGAAAACTATCGACGATCAAATTCGGCATTGGTGTGCGCAATGTGTACAATAACCTCTCCGACCCTTTCACACAAATTGATAAATTCGGCTGGAAAAAATTCATCGGTCAGGAAGTATTCCCGCTGAGCCTGAAAATAGAAGAGGCTCAATGGTTCCCGAATTATACGCTTCACTTCATCGGCGGCGGGATGGATGCAAGGATGATGTACGAATGGTACACAGTTCATAACCTTCCCTCTCCAACGCTGCTCGCCGGCCTGACTATTGCTGCATATCATGTTGTGAACGAAGCGGTCGAAAACGATATGTTTGTCGGACCGAATGTTGATCCCATCGCCGACATTTATATTTTTAATCTTGGCGGAGCGCTCCTGTTTACTTCTGATGCCGTCGCCGAATTTTTCAGCACCACGCTTCACATGACAGCTTGGCCTGGACAGCCGGCGTGGAATCCAGAATTTAATACGCTGGAAAATCATGGACACTATTATGTCATGAAGTACCAGCTGCCGTTCGCTCCAACAACAAGTCTGTTTTATCATTTTGGCGACAATGGATTGATCGGCCTCTCCTTTCTTCAACCGAACAACGAGAGCGTTACGCTTGCTGTTGGCGCTACCCAGCGGCAGCTTCGTACGGTAGATATCACAAACGGTGCTCGGACAGTCACGGTGGATCTGGGTTGGATGGCCGGGATCTTTTATGATCGAGAAAACTCTCTGCTCGCTTCAATCATGGCATCCAACCGCATCAACGAAAAACTGCGGCTGAATCTTTACCCCGGCGTCATCGATCTGTGGGGATTTTCACCCGGACTGTTCGCCGCACTCGGTAACAGAAATCAGTTCATGGCCGGATTTTCTCTGCAATATTCGCCGGTGGGATTGGCATATCGTAACAAATTGTGATAATTTCTTCCACTACATGAATGGAATATTGCTATGACAACACTTAAGAATAAGATCGTTTTTATCACCGGAGCATCATCTGGCATTGGCAAAGCAACTGCTACACAATTTGCCGCTGCAGGCGCAAACGTGTTAATCTGTGCCCGCAGATTTGAAAAAGTGGAATCGCTGGCAAAAGAGTTGCACACTGCACATGGTGTGAAGACCCATGCCTTCCATCTGGATGTGCGTAACCACGCTGACGTTGAGAGAGCATTGAATGTTTTGCCGCAAGAGTGGAAAAATATTTCCATCCTCATCAACAACGCCGGATTATCACGCGGTATGGACAATATTCAGGAAGGAAAGATCGCCGACTGGGAAGAAATGATCGACACGAACGTGAAAGGGCTTCTCTACGTTACCCGCGCCGTACTGCCTGGTATGATCGAGCGAAATGAAGGACACATCATCAATCTTGGCTCCGCTGCCGGACATTGGGTCTATCCGAAAGGAAATGTTTACAACGCCTCAAAATTCGCTGTGCGCGCGCTCAACGAAGGAATGAAAATGGACCTGCTCGGCACGCCGATCCGTGTCACATCCATCGATCCAGGACTTGTTGAAACTGAGTTTAGTATTGTTCGCTTCAGTAATGATACTGAGAGAGCAAAGAAAGTCTATCAAGGATTAACGCCGCTCACTCCCGATGACATTGCCGAAACAATTGTGTGGACGGCATCACGCCCGGCTCATGTCAATATCAGTTCCGTTATTATGATGCCAACCGATCAAGCATCTCCATCGTTCGTCCATCGCAGGTCATAACGTTCAACCAAAAAAGGAAACTAATGAAGCAACTCTTTGTTATGATGATGATATTTGCTCTTCCCGTATTCGGTCAAAAGAAAGATTACCGCACCGCCTTAAACGATGTTGCCGAACAGTACGTCCGGCTGATATTGGATATCGGGCAGCATGATCCTGATTTTGTCGATGCATACTATGGACCGAAGGATTGGCAGGAAGCATCCAAAAAAATGAACTATCGTCTCACCGCACTTCACGATAGAGCGGATGCGGTGATTGCCCGGGTAAAACGGATTCGTGTTCCCAAAAAAGATGAACAATATTCATTGCGGAAAACATATTTACAAAAACAACTTGCCGCTGCACATACAAAACTGGAGATGCTCGGCGGCACGAAATATTCATTCGACGAAGAGGCGAAACTACTCTATGATGCCGTGCCACCGAAATATTCCGAAAAACATTTCAATAGTGTCCTTGCGGAATTAACGAAAGCACTCCCCGCCGGCGAAGGAACAGTGCAGGAGCGGTATCAACAATTCCGGGATCAGTTCGTTATACCAAAAGAAAAATTGGATACCGTTTTTCAGGCCGCTATCACCGAATGCCGCACACGGACAAAACGACACATTGCACTTCCCGAGAATGAAAGTTTTGTCGTTGAATATGTGAATAACAAAGCCTGGAGCGGATACAACTGGTATCAAGGAAATGCACACAGTCTCATTCAGGTGAATATCGATTTTCCGATCTACATCGATCGTGCGGTAGACCTTGCCGCACACGAAGGATATCCTGGACATCACGTATACAACGTACTGCTGGAAACTGAACTCATGAAGAAAAATGGTTGGATCGAATTCTGTATCTACCCACTCTTCAGTCCGCAATCCCTGATCGCAGAAGGGAGTGCAAATTACGGCATCAACGTCGTTCTGCTGCATAATGAACGGATAGAGTTTGAAAAGAAAACCCTCTTCCCGCTCGCCGGACTCGATCCCGCAAAAACGGAACAATATTATGCAGTGCAGGAGTTGTTTGGCAAACTGGCGTATGCCGGAAACGAAGCGGCGCGAGGATATCTGAATGGTACGATAACCAAAGACAAAGCAATCCAATGGCTGACGAAGTTTTCCATGTTCGATTCCGCAAGGGCGGAGCAGCGTATTCGTTTCATGGAAAAATACCGGAGTTATGTAATCAACTATAATCTCGGACAGGACCTGGTAAAGAATTACGTTGAGAAGAAATCAGGGAAGAATCCAACCGAGAAAAAACGCTGGTCGGTGTTCGGGGAATTGATTTCATCCCCCAGACTTCCTGGCGGATTAAAGACAAAGTAAGTTGGCATTGAGCACCATCAACTGACCCCACCATGATCAACCCCTTACGGGTGGAGGGTAACTACATGCTCCCCGTGAAAGAGGGAAGATTGTGAAGGGATGAATAATTCAGAGTCCGAAGTCTTGAACAGATAACTCTCAAGTTATTCTCTCCGTTTTCCCTCCTTGCTTGCGAAACAATTCCAGAGTACTTTTATCAAGTATAGTATCACACTACAACAACTGACCGAGGTTCTTATGCCTCAACCAAAAACAACCTACGCACGCGTTCATTTCTGAAACGGTTCCTCTTTCAATTCAACGTGTTGAGAGCTTCTCAACCAATTCTCTATATTTATATTGAAAGGAAACGTCCGTGAACAAAAAAACCTTGCACCCTGAAAGCTTGATGATGTCCTACGGATACAATCCAGAGTGGTCCGAAGGAGCCATTAAATGTCCCATTTTCCAAACCTCCACCTTCGTCTTTAAGACAGCGGAAGAAGGAAAAGCATTCTTTGAAGTGGCATACGGCATCCGCGAGCAGCGTCCCAACGAAAAAATGGGGCTTATCTACAGCCGTATCAATAATCCCGATCTGGAAATTCTGGAAAACCGATTGACACTATGGGATGGCGCGGAAGATTGCGCTGTATTTGAAAGTGGAATGTCCGCCGTCTCTACAGTCCTGCTGGAGTTCCTGAAACCGGGTGATACGATTCTTTACAGTTCGCCGCTCTACGGCGGCACTGAACACTTTCTACAGCACGTGCTAACGCAGTTCGGCATCAATATCATTCGGTTTAAGACAGGACACTCCCGTAACGAGATCATCGATATCGTGAATAAGAGTGAGCACGCCCACACACTGAAAATGATCTACATTGAAACTCCGGCGAATCCGACGAACGACTTGATCGATATCTCCTGCTGTAAAGCGATTGCTGATCATTTCTCGAAAAAAACAAAACCGGTTTATCTTGCAGTAGACAATACATACTTCGGACCGTTATGGCAACATCCGCTGAAACACGGCGCGGATATCGTGATCTACTCCGCAACGAAATATATCGGTGGACACAGCGATGTGATCGCCGGTGCTGTGCTCGGATCGTCAGCGATTATTAAACGGATCAAAACGCTCCGGACATTCCTCGGCAATATGGCGGGTCCGTGGACCGGATGGTTGTTGCTGCGAAGTCTGGAAACGCTGAAACCGCGGATGGAAACGCAGGCGCGCAACGCACGGCATGTCGCTGAATTTTTGATCAACCATCCGAAGATCGAGCGGGTAAACTATCTCGGCTTTTTAGACGAGACAAATCCTGTGCAATATGATATCTTCAAAAAACAGTGTCTCTCCGGCGGAGCAATGCTCTCCTTCGATGTGGTCGGCAGCGAAAAAGAAGCGTTTACATTCCTTAACAACTTAAAGCTGATTAAACTGGCTGTCTCTCTCGGTAGTACGGAAAGCCTGGCGGAACATCCCTCCACCATGACCCACGTGGATCTGGATCCGGATGAGAAGATTGAATTGAACATAACGGAAAAACTGATTCGCCTATCCGTCGGCGTAGAACATTATGAAGACCTGATCGCGGATATCTCTCAAGCGTTGGAGTGCATTATCGTGGAAGAGATGGAATTGGCGTAACCAGAAAATAACTTCATGTAATCCACATCTCAGAAGCCATCTTTGAGATGTGGATTTTTTTTGATACACTTCACTGATGAGTCACTAGTTTGAGAACCAGCCTGCTTCATGCAATAAAAATTCCCTGTCAATTTTTCGGTTGTAACGGCGCACGATGAACAAGTATATTAATCAGAAAAAACCTATGCAACTAACCGCCGATACCATGTATACTGCTCTGCTACGCAAAGACAGTACGTTTGAAGGAACCTTCTACGCCGCCATTAAAACTACCGGTATCTTCTGCCGGCCGACATGCACAGCTCGAAAACCGAAACCGGAGAATGTAGAGTATTATACCACTCCAAAAGAGGCTATACTACACGGATATCGCCCTTGCAAGATCTGTACGCCAATGACGGTCGCGGGGGATTATCCGGCAGAGATCAAACGGATAATTTTAAAAATCACTGATGCCCCTCTCATTAAAATAAAAGACGGCGATCTCCGATCTATGGATATCGAACCGAACCGCATCCGCCGCTGGTTCAAACGCCATCACGGCATCACATTTCATTCGTACCAGCGAATGATGCGTATCAACAGCGCGTTTAAAAAACTATCAGAAGGTGAAACGATCACCGCAACAGCCTATGACAGCGGTTTCGGATCGCTGAGCGGATTCAGTGATGCATTCCGTTCGCTGATGGGCAAAGCGCCGTCTGCTCATTCGACAACGAATATCATTACGATCACACGATTCACTACTCCACTGGGACCGATGTTCGCCTGTGCGACGGACGAGGGACTTTGTCTGCTGGAATATACTGACCGAAGAATGCTGGAGTTTGAACTGAAAGATATCCGCAAACGCCTGAATGCTACAATTTTATTCGGAACGAACAAATATCTGGAAGCGGTACAGAGGCAACTCAAAGAATATTTTGACGGAGAGAGAGAAACGTTCGATATTCCTTTGGTTACCCCCGGCACGGATTTCCAGAATGCTGTGTGGAATCTATTGGTGAAGATACCGTACGGAAAAACTGTGTCGTACAAAGAACAAGCAGTGCGGGTCAAGCGGCCGAAAGCGGTCCGTGCTGTGGCGAGTGCAAACGGATTCAACCGGATCTCCATCGTGATCCCCTGTCACCGCGTGATCGGCAGTGACGGATCCTTGACCGGTTACGGTGGAGGATTGTGGAGGAAGAAGTGGTTGCTGGATTTTGAGAAGAAAAACAAATAATTGGTTCCAGCAAATGATGCAGATATTAATTCTGCATCATTCTGCGCGAGCTGCAGAAAATGTTCTTACTTCAGTGGCTGATTCCCGATCCCTTTTTTCTTCATCAGCGCTTCGATCTCCGCTATCTCGCGCGGCGATCCGGCGGAAAGATTTTCATTTCCAGTTTCCGTCACGACAATTACATCTTCAACACGAATGCCGATGTTGAAATATTTCGGATCGACGCCGTCGCTCGTTTCCGGAATATAAATTCCCGGCTCAACGGTGTATGCCATTCCCGTCGCCAGCACCGACTGACCAACATCGTGAACATTCAAACCGACAGGATGGCCAAGACCGTGATTATAGAATTTTTTAAATCCCATCCCCTCTTTCTTTTTGATGATTCCGAGCGAGAATAAACCCTCCGCAATCACACTATCGGCTACCGCAGAAACATCGTTCCAGGCAATGCCTGGTTTTATCTGTGCCATGGCTGCCTTTTGTGCATTCAACACAATTTGATAAATCTCTTTTTGTTCCTTGGTAAACTTTCCGCTGGCAGGATAGGACCGTGTGACATCACTGGAGTATCCATGGTATTCTGCTGCACAATCCGACAGTACGATGTCACCGCTGTTAATTTTTTTCCTGTTTGTATTATAATGCAGAATCACTGAATTTTCAGCCGAACCGTTGATGCAGGGATACCCGTTGTATTCCGATCCCTGTCGCTGGAACGCATATTCATAGAGCGCCTGCACTTCATATTCAAACATTCCCGGTTCTACGGAGCTCATCGCCTGATTATGTGCAATCGCGCTGATCTCTGAAGCTTTTCGAAGCATCGCGATTTCTGGTTTGGACTTGATGATTCGCATCGTGTGCACCATTGCATTCGGATCGCGCAATTCTATCTTGGAATTGTACCGTTTTGCATTATCCACATACGAAATAATCGGCGACAGTAAATCTTTTAGCGGCCCTGTAACATCGGACGTCACCGGTTGTGCATAGAGATATTTGATACCGGAATACATCACTTGCTGAAACACAGATTTGAACCGTTCATTGTTCAACGCTGTTTGAACGCCGATCATCTGCATCGCTCCATCCGTTCCATAGCGTCGTCCAGTCCACGCCTCAGCCTGCAGATTTTTCGATTGAACAAACAGCGCTTCGTTCGTGGTAATCAGTGTGGAATCATTCACTTTCACACGAATCCCTTTCGGTGAAAGAACCAGCATTGCATTTGGTTCGGTAAATCCTGTCAGATAATAAAAATTATCCGCCTGCCGGTATAAATAGTCAACATCGCCGTTTCGCATCCGTTCCGGCGAAGAATAAAATACAGCCGCGGCATCCAGACCGATCATCTTCATCACGGAATCCCTGCGCATTTTATATTCAGCCGGCGAAATAACATCCGTGTCGTATTGAATGTATTTCAATCCGTCGTTCTGCTGTGCAAGTGCACAGAATGTTACTGCAAACAGAAAAAACAGCGATACTCTCATTTGTGCTCCTAATTTTTTGGTGGGGCAATATACAATGAAAAACAGGAAGTGGGAATACCAGGATGAATTATTTCAACAATCATCAAGGTATTTGACGCGGAAGCAATATGTCATCCAGAGAATGGCGGGTGTTGTTTTTCTTCGTTATATCTTCAATACATAGCTGTCAAAAATAAAACCCTTATTGACAAAAATTTATCGAAACAAGTGGATGTATGGAAGATATGTTATGTTGAAAAAAATAAGCCCTCCCCTACATTTCTTACAGTGTTGGATAAGATGTGGGAAGGAGCGAAATATAGGAGGATTGAGTGAGCTTTTTCTTCCCCTACCAAGGGGGAGATACAGAGGGGGGTCTGAAATCATGAAGGGACTTTTGATGGCGTTTTTTGCCATCTACGGGCAAGTGCGAACGGGATTCAGCGCGCGCGT
>Ga0265292_1001763_pt1 | contig 17603 bp, 15 predicted proteins | sample Munlanlewell296A_FD_189080 | JGI IMG/M metagenome (GOLD analysis project Ga0265292, IMG submission 189080) | Leachate microbial communities from a municipal landfill in Southern Ontario, Canada - Leachate well 296A | ecosystem: Engineered > Solid waste > Landfill > Unclassified | place: Canada... | reverse complement strand
CGTACGCCTCTTTCCCTTCCGCACCTTTCAGCGCCAGTCTGGAGCGCAACTCCGGGTCCGAGAGCAGCCGACTGAGCGCTCCCGAGGCTCCGGCAACATCGTCCGGCAATACGAGCAGCCCGGTTTTTCCGTTTTCAACGATATCCATTATCCCGCCGACCCGCGTCGCGACGACCGCGCACCCTGCCGCCTGCGCTTCGAGGAAAACATTTCCGAGCGCCTCGCTCCGGGAGAGTCCGGAGAAAATCTCCGCCTCCGCATACTCTCGATTGAGCGCTTCGCGCGGCAGATGCCCCGTGAAGGTGACACTGTCCAGTATCTGTAGCGAGTGCGCCTGCGCCTCAAGCGAGGAGCGGAGCGACCCATCACCCACAATATGTAGCTTCAACACACCGCTTGCCGCTTGCCCACCCGGACGACTGTCCGTCCCGCCCGGATGACCCGGTCGGACGGGCCGCTTATCGCTTATCGCTTCTTCGAGCCCCCGTACCACCCTCGCGAACGCAGAAAGCAGGATGTCAACACCCTTCATGCGTTCCAGGCGCCCGACGAAAAGAATTCTTCCGGGAATCTTGGGATATTTATGACAAGCTTCCCGGATGGATTTGAAGTCAATGCCGTTTGGAATGAGGGTCACGTCTTCCTGACCGAAGCGCTTCGCCCGATCAATGAGCGCCCGGCTTATCGCCGTTACTACAGTCGCACTCCGGTGCATCGGTCCGAGCAAAAAACTCGTGTTGGTACTCTGGAGCGTCAGAACCCGCTTCGTCCTTGGCATGAGCACTTTGCACAAAATCAATGCGGCACCGGCATAGGACTCCAGAACGGCATGAATGATCGCAGGCTGCAGAGTCCAGGCTTTCAGCGGAGCAAGGAGAGGAAACAGGTACTTGTCGAAAGAAAAACCAAAACCGACACGAAGAACCTTCACTTCTTTCCCCAACCCCAATCCTAACCCTCTTCTCATTCGGCAGGTAATGATCGTCACATCAAACCGGTCGCTCAGCCTTGGAAAGACCTCCTCCACCATCGCCTCGGCACCGCTGCGAAACGGGGTGAGGAAAGCCGAGAGAACGACGAGCTTGGGCTTCATAGATACATTGTTACATTGCTACATTGCTACATTGTTTGCTCGTCCGACAGGACAGTCGTCCGGGCGGGCACGCATCCACCGAACGTTCTCGCTTGCGAACAATGTAACAATGAAACAATGTAGCAATGATGAACAGTTAAGACTCAGTCCATTGCTCAAATACCCTCTTGTACTGCTGGCCAACACTTTCCCAGCTGAACTGCTCTTCAATCCTTTTCCTCGCAGCCTCTCCGAGAGACCGGCGTTTGGCAGGATCTTCGAGCAAGCGCCGGATGTGCGCGGCCAGCGCCTCGCAGTCTCCGGGCGGGAAGAGGAATCCCGAGACGCCGCTTCGGATGAGGAACGCATTGCCACCCACGTCGCTTGCGATGCACGCACAACCCGAAGCCATCGCTTCCATGAGCGCATTGCTCAAGCCCTCCGAATAACTGGGGAGAACGAAGATGTCCGTCGCGGCAAGGATGTTTGCAACGTCGTCCCGAAGACCGGTGAAAGAAACCTCGCTCCCATGCGCCTTCACAAGCGGATGATCGGATTTGTACCAACCGACAACCTGCACGCGCAACTCGCGGTGGTCGCGTTTCACTTTCAGCGCGGCGGCGACGAAATCATCCGCACCTTTCACGGACTCCAGACGGCCAATGTAGGTAGTGGTTACGTCCCTCACCCCTCTCTCCCCTCTCCCGTCGGGAGAGGGGACGGGGGTGAGGGGAAACGGAGCAAGATCGATCCCCGTTGGAATAACAATCGATTTCTCTGCAATTCCAAGCCGATGAAGCAGAGGAAGCGGCTGCGGATGGAAGAAGACAATGCGATTGGCCGCTTTCAAAATAAGCCAGCCCAAAGTCCAGGCATATATGGCAGCACAGATCTTCGCGAAGCGACTCCTCGGCCACCAGGTGATACCGACCAGCGCATCGGTGGTCAGGATCACCCTGTAGCCATGGAGGCGGAGTGAGAGGAGCGCGAACGAACTCCAAAACAGGATCTTGTTCACAACAATCAGATCGGGCTTGAGCTCTCTGGCCAGCTTCGATGCCTTGCCGCTGAACCCGAATGCAATCCCGTAATTCCACGGATCAGGCAGAAAGAAATCCGGAACCCGGTGGATTTCCAAAGTGTCTGAAATGCGCTCGCAGCTTTCCCCCCTGCTTCCCGCTCGCCGCCCTGCCCTCCGTAGCTTTAGCGAAGGAGGATTATCGCTTATCGCTTGCCCGGTACCACCCTCAGCAGACCCCTCCCCCATGCAGAGCGCCACCACTCTGTACCCCAACCGCTGCCACAGCTCGGCCAACTTCACCGAACTCACCATCCAGCGATGTTTCTCCTTCCAGTAAGGGCTGATGAGAAGAATGGTCTTCATCTGTCTTTCATCTTACATCTTCCTTGTTTCTGGCTCCACGATCCCGCTCTCCCGGAGCGCTTTGTCCCGCACCAGCTTCGTGAGCCGCTGCTCCAGTTCCTCCAATCGCATGATGATATAGAAGAGAACGAAGAAAATAACGCCGATGGCCGTGATGGTCGCCGCGTTCTCGTTCTTCTTGATGCCGGTGACGCCGCTCAAGTACTGGAGACTGCTCGGAACGATCGAAATATACGCCACCACGGACCAGAAGAGCGTCCAGAGTCCCCCCTCCCAGATGGTCTTCTTCTGACGCAGCACCAGATTCCACGCGTACGCCACCATGAGGAGCGAGAAAAGCGGGACGACGATCTGGTACGGCGTGAATTCGGGAATGGTCATCGGAGAAAGGTGCGGAGGAGAATCTTCGCCGCCGTCTTGAGGCCATTCGCGAACGACTGGCCTTTGGCGAGCGTGTATTCAGAGTACACCACCTTGGTCGGGATGGAAGCGATCTTCCAGCGGTGGCGGGAAGCCTCGCGGATCACCTCGGTGCAGAACTCGAAACCGGACATCCGGAGCTGCACCTCGAGGAGCGCGCGGGGACCGAACGCCTTGAATCCGCACTGCGTGTCCGGCAGGTAGATACCGGTCACCAGGAAGGTCACGATATTCCCCAGCGCATTGGCGAAACGCCGGATGGGGGGAATGATGTTCTTCCGCCCAAACCGGTTCGCGACGACGAGATCCGCTCCTCCGTTCCGCAGAGCCTCTACGAGACGCGGAATGTCCGCCGTCGCATGTTGCCCGTCCGCATCCACCGTCACGGCGACATCGAACCCGAGGCGGCGGGCCGCCTCGAGACCGGTCATGGTCGCTGCGCCCGCCCCGCAGTTCTCCGTATGAATAATCACGCGGGCACCGGCTTCCCGGGCCACCTGCGCCGTCGCATCCAGAGAGCCGTCCGCGACGACGATCACCTCATCAACGTATTGCCGCGCGCCGCGGATCACCGCACCGATACGGGTGGCCTCGTTGAACGCCGGGATGACCGCGCAGACGCGCATCACGGAAGGAGAAGGTAAGCGATCCCGTTCCCCGGATCGTTAATCTGGATCGTGAGCTTTAGAACGGGATCGTTCGCGAACTCCAGGAACGCATTCACCTTCTTGTGCAGCGAGCCGTTCGGGTCCTTCTCGATCGTCTGGGTGTTCGTGTCGAAGATGATGCTGTTGAACCCCAGAGCCTTGAGCCGCCTAAGGGTGAGCGCCTGATCGCGTTCCTGGTTGAGACAGTTGAAGAAATTGAGCTGGTGATCGGCGAGCGGGAAGATCTCGCGGTTTCTGGGGATAAAGTACGAGATGAATGTCCCGACACGGTACGTGTAGGGGGTATCCGGCATCGTCTCGTGGCGGCTTACCACGCTCTCGCGGATGTCGTCATAATCAGGAATCGTCACTTCTCTGAGGGCACCGGCGGTGATCTTGCCGAGGGGGTACTCGAAGAGATTCTTCTGTGTATCGAACTGCCAGAAGCGGTTCACGAGACAGATGAGGATACTTGCGCCAATGAGCGTGCCGAAGAGGAATCGGTTCGGCGCGTCGGGCGCGTACACGATGAACGCCTCGAAGGCGAGAGCGAATCCGAGGAACATGCCGATTCCGTACCACGGGATGCCATTCGCGACCAGTGACCACTGAAGGAAGAAAATGAAAGTCCCGGCAAAGAGGAGCCGGAGCCACCGTCCTTTCCGCATCCAGAAAACGGGGAGGAGAAGGACGAGCGGGAAGAGGAGGAGCAGAGGGATGAGCGTGACGTAGTACCCGAACGAATCGATATTCATCACCTGACGCCATGGCAGGGTGAGGTAATGCTTGAACCCCCGGTCGAACCCCCAGTAGCGATCGAGCTCTTCCACACGCGCCGACGTCTTGCACGCAGGACTGTTGACATCGAGCTTGAGCTCGGGCGGGAGATACCGGATGGGCGTAACAGGGAAACCCGCCGACAGCGCTTCCGTCGGCTTCTGCTCGTAGGAAACCTGCGGCGCGGTGAAATCCCGGGCCGAGAGCATCCCCGAAACAGAGAAACTGCGGGAGACCACGGCATTGTGCATCATCCACGGCAGTGCGGAAATCGCCATGCCGAGAGCGAAGAGCGCGAAATGAAGACCGAACGCGCGGATCGCGCAGCGGTGACGAACCATGCCGACGACAAGGAGGACAACGCCGAGGAGCGCCGTCGCCGCCAACACCATGTCCTGCGACGGCATCCACCCGAGGAGCGCACGGCGAGCCACCGAAGCGATGTCCAGAGAACCGAACCGCTGGAGCACGGCGAAGCCGAGAGCAACGAGACCTGCGAAGCCGTATGACCCGAGTCCCGCGCCCGCGATGACGGAGAGCGCCATGAGAATGGCGAGAACCGCCGTCGGCTTGATGGCGAAACTGAAGCCGGCGAGGAGTCCCGCCGCCACGAGGAGCATCGAGCGCCTTCCTTTCCCCTTTCCATCCCCTTCTTTTTCATCGGGAAGCAGGAGGAGCGCGAAGACCGCGAGGAGCGAGAGAGCGCTCGTGAAGAACGACGCGTTGTCCACCTTCATGTCCGCGAATGAGAAGTGCCCCGTCATGGGGAGGAAGTAGTACAGGATCGCCGCGAGAATCCCGCGCCGTTCCCCGAAGAACAGCCTGCCGAAGGCGTAGACGGTCAGGACGCTCAAGAGTCCGGCAGACCAGTTGATTTGCATGGCGAACGTCGAGCCCGTCCAGCTGTCGTAGCCGAAGAGCAGGTACCCCAACGCCGTGAGATACTCCCACTGGAACTGGGACATCGAGGGAATGAACGCCCCATAGCTTGCGAGCAGGCGCGGCCGGTTTAAGTAGCTTCCGAGATCATCCCACCCGATCGGAAACGGCCGGACGACGTTGAGGAAATTGAGCGCGAGGTAGCTGAGGAGAAGCCATGTCAGGAGAGGGAAGAACGAATTCGCGGACAATTCGGTTTCGAATGTCCGCGTCCACGCCGACTTCAGCCAGTACCATGTCTGTGGGAAGAGAACAGCGGGGAGACCGAAGAACAGCAGGCGTATGAAAGAAGGCTTCAGGAGACCGAACACGGCGAGCGTCCAGAGGATGGCCACCATCCCGAGAGCACCGAGCCCCAGAGAAAGAACGCATTCGAGGAGCGGATGGATCTCCTCTTTGCGTACGAGGAGCCTGAAAATGGCTCGCCCGAGCGAGAGGAAGACGAGGAGGAGGTAACCGACAAGGAAGAGCTGTATCCCGACCCGCGAGAAGATGCTCCCCTGGATGCACCAGATACCCAAGTCGTACACCCGTGCGCCATTCTGCGTGACCCCCGCCTCGGTGAGGCATCCGCGCGCGAGGAGGGAATCGTAATTCGCCTTGAGCTCGGCGATCGCCTGCGGACCCGCGCCCGTATACACCTGCGGCACGGGTTCGTAGAAGCGGCGGAAGGGCGGATAGGCCTTCGATCCGTCGATCTCCGTGACCATCGCCTCCTTCGGCGTATTCAGATTGTAGAAGGTCCCGAGAGAGAGCGTCGTCGCCATGAGCCACACGGAAAAGACGAACAGCGAAACAAGGTACAGGGGGCGCACCGTCATCCGCAGGCGGAAGTATCCCGTCTGGTATCCCGCGAAGAGGAGGGCGGCGCCGAAGAGGACGGCCCAAACGATGAGGTACGCGAAGAAGGGGCTCGACATGTTGAAGACAGCGCCGACGAACGGAACGATGGCCGCCGACCCGCGACAGAGGTACATGGAAATCGTCGGTTGCGTCCCGCAGGCGAGATCGAGGGAATTGATGTCGCCCGCAGACGAATAGACAAGCTGGTGGATGGGAATCCCGAGGTACACGAGGAAGGTAAAGCCACCCCAGAGCAGCGCGAGAACGAAGAGGCAAAAACTGAGAATGACGATGGTGCGTTGCGACATAGTGAACGTAGAGTACCACTCCTGCGGTATACTCGCTGCCCATGGCACTCGACCTTGCCACGATCCGCGCGCAGTTCCCCATCCTCAGGAAAACAATCGGAAGCCATCCACTCATCTATCTGGACAATGCCGCGACCACGCAGAAGCCCCTGAAAGTTCTGGAGCGGATCGGGCGGTTCTACCGCGAGCAGAACGCGAACATCAACCGGAGCATGCACGCACTCGCAGAGGAGGCGACTCTGTCCTATGAAGAGGCGAGGAACCGTGTCGCGCGGTTCATCGGAGCATCGCACTCCCATGAGGTGATATTCACGCGGAATACGACCGAATCCATCAACATGGTCGCGCGATCCTGGGGGGCGACCCTTCAGCGGGGAGACTCCATCGTTCTCTCCATGATGGAGCACCACAGCAACATCGTCCCGTGGCTGCAACTCAAGGAATCCCGCGGCATCAATCTCCGGTGGATTCCGGTGAACCGGGAGGGAACGATGGACATGGACGAACTGAAGGGAGTGCTGTCATCCGGGCGCGTGAAGCTCGTGAGCATCACCGGCCTCAGTAACGTGCTCGGCTGTCTGCCGCCCCTTCGGGAAATCGCACGGATGGCACACAGAGCAGGCGCACGGCTTCTCGTGGACGGCGCGCAACTCGTCGCGCACGAACGCGTGAACGTGCAGGAATCGGATATCGACTTCCTCGCCTTCTCGGGGCACAAACTGTACGGACCTTCGGGGGTGGGAGTGCTCTATGCAAAGGAAACCCTTCTGGAAAGGATGCCCCCCTTCCTCGGCGGCGGGGACATGATCCAAACCGTGACGACGAAGAAGTTCACCTGTGCGGATCTCCCGCGCAAGTTCGAGGCAGGCACTCCCGCGACGGCGGACGCCGTCGGCCTCGGCGAAGCGATCGCCTGGCTCGAAGACACTGGGGCAGAAGCGGCGCATGAGCACACGCGTTCGCTCGTCCGCTACGCCCACGAACAACTGCGATCGAGGGAAGGCATCACGATTCTCGGGCCGAAGAATCCGAAGCAACGAGTCTGCTGCGTGAGCTTCACCGTGGAAGGAGTGCACCCGCACGATCTCACCGATGTTCTGGGGCAGGAGGGCATCTGCCTCCGGGCCGGGCACCACTGCACCCAACCCCTCCATCAGTCCTTTGGCATTACCGCTTCCACGCGGCTTTCAGTCGGTGTGTACAACACGAAGGAGGAAATCGATACATGTATAGAAGCAATCGTAAGAGCGAAGAAAATGCTCAATGGTTAAATTGTTAAATTGCTCGCCCATTCGATGAACTCAGGGCGACCTATTCAAATGGCAACTATGACGTTGTTATGGGCGACCTGAGCTTGTCGAAGGTCGCAAGCGAAACGCACGTTCTTGCGTGCAAACAATTTAGCAATTTAGCAATTTAGCAATGTATCATGCGTTCTCTTTGAACAAGCACTTCTCTTCGTGTATGTATTTATGAATTTGTACGCCGAGAACATTCTCGATCACTACCGCCACCCGCGCGGCCAGGGCAAGCTCCAGAGACCCTCCGTCCGCCACAGGGAGGAGAACGCAAGCTGCGGAGATGCACTGATACTCGATCTGAAAATTTCGCGGGGGAAGATCATCAGGCTCGCATGGCACGGAAAGGGTTGCGCCATCAGTCAGGCGGCGATGTCCATGCTCAGCGAGGAGCTTCCGGGCTTCCCGCTCCAGAAGGCGAAGTCGCTGAAACCGGATGTCATGCTTGATCTCCTCAAGGTTCCCATCGGCCCGCGGCGCCTCAAATGCGCACTTCTTCCGCTCCATGCACTGAAGAACGCGATCCGCAAATACAAAGGGCAAGCCGCCCAGAGCTGGGCAGTAACCATAGATGAACACTGATACCACTTCGCGTTTAAAACGCCATCAATGTACCAGCTGAGTTGATCATCGTTCTTGGCTCTGGTAAACGCTACGCGGCACGAGAGGAGTAAGCAATCGGTGAACGAGTAATGGCTTTTATAATGCAAAATGGTATGACGAAGCGCTTGCCGCTTCCGCGGTTTCCTGCATAGACTGGCACGTCCAAAGCGAACACATTATGCCGCCCTAGCTCAGTGGTAGAGCACCTCCATGGTAAGGAGGGGGTCGTGAGTTCAATCCTCACGGGCGGCTCCATCCGGCTTCGCTCCTGCGGGAGCTACGCCGCGATTTTGTTTGTCAGGAGAAGCAATTCTCTTTGCAAACTCGCTGCGCTACGTAAACAAAAGCAGCAGCTTCAGCACCCCGTCGACAATGAACGAGATCCACGTGAGGAGAATGGGGAGATCAAGCATTTGTTCGGCGATCAGAAGACCGATGAGGATGTAGGGGCCATATTCCAGGTAGCGCTGGTAGTGCTCTTCGTAGGCGTAGGGAATGAACACCTGCACGATTTTCGAGCCGTCGAGGGGGGCGATGGGAAGGAGGTTAAACGCCATGAGCCCCAGGTTCACGAAGAGCAGGTTCGCGAAGACCTGGATGAGGAACGCCTGAATTTGCACGCCGATGCCACGGGTGAAGAGGAGTTGTTCCGCGTTCGCGACGCGCATCACCTGGGGAGCGAGGAGAGCGAGGAGGAAGAACGCGATCACCGCGAGGAGGAGATTGGATGCGGGTCCGGCGAGCGAAACGACGGCGCTGTCGCGGCGGACATTCCTGAAGTAGCGCGGATTCACCGGCACGGGCTTCCCCCACCCGAAGCGCACGAGGAAGAACATGATCGTCCCGAGGGGATCGAGGTGCGCGAGAGGGTTGAGTGTGAGGCGCCCCTCCTCCCTGGCGGTCGGATCTCCGAGTGCATTGGCGGCGAACGCATGGGCCGCCTCATGGACACTGAGCGCGAGGAGAATCGCGATGATGAACGGCGCGTTGAGGAGTTCCGTGAGCACGCAGAAAGCCTACGGCCGATTTATACGAGCAGCAAGCAATTGACGCTCGTCCAGCCTCCATGTACATTCCATCGGCTCCATGGCAAGACAATGCCAAATGACCGGCAAGAAGAGAGCGGTGGGCAATCGCCGCAGTCACTCGATGCGCGCCACGAAGCGCACCTTCGGCGCGAATATCCAGAAGAAACGCGTCTATGATCCGGCGACGGGAACGTACCGGCGGATGAAGGTGTCCACCTCGTACCTTCGGACCCTCGCAAAACAACTCCAGACAGGAAGATAGCTCGGGGATTGACGGGCAACCGATGATGCGTCACCGCATGGTTTTTCATGGTGAGAAAGTGGTAAAATGGCCTTTACTATTCTTCCCTCTCTCCCCATGAATCTCCTCGTGAAACCAGTCACTGGCTTACTCGGCCTGGCACTCACCATCGTGGGTATTGCCGGGTTCTTCGTCCCAAGCGGAATGTTCTACATGTTCGAGGTGGACACCGTGCACAATATCGTGCACTTCGGAAGCGGCCTCATCGGCCTGTTCGCGTTCAACTCGAGCCAGCTCCACTCCCGCTGGTTCCTGATCCTCTTCGGCCTCGTCTACGCGGTCATCACCATCGCAGGCTTCTCCATGGACGGCTATATCTTCGGCCTCTTCTCTACGAACTCCGCGGACAACTACCTGCATCTCGCGATCTCCGCCCTCTGCCTCATCGTGGGCTTCGGAAGCGAGAAGTGAGGTTGAGAAGCGCTCTGTTACAATAATCCACAAATGCTCTCCATTGTTCTGCCGTGCTTCAACGAAGAGCTGAACATCGAACGTACCGTGCGTGAAACGGCAGCGTGGCTCCCTGGGAAGGAAACATCGTGGGAAATCGTGGTGGTGAACGACGGTTCTCTGGACAGAACCGCGGAGATTCTCGGGGCACTCACGAGGGAATTCCCTTCCCTCTCGATCGTCACCCATGAAGCAAACCGGGGATATGGCGCCGCTGTCCGGTCGGGCTGTGACAGAGCACGCGGCGATGTCATCGGCTTCATGGACAGTGACGGACAGTTCTCTGCGGCGGACTTCGACCTCCTCCTCCCGCACCTGAAGACCCATGTGTTCGTCGTCGGGCGGCGCCGCAGACGCGCCGATCCGTTCGTCCGCATCGTGAACGCAAAGCTCTTCGGTCTCCTCTCCTGGCTGGTCCTCGGCATCTGGGTACGGGACATCAACTGCGCGATGAAGGTCTTCACGCGGGAAACATGGAAAAAAATTCACCCGGGACACTCCACCGGCGCGCTCATCAACGCCGAGATGTTCTACCACGCACGCCGATCCGGCATTCCGTGGTTCACGGTTGATGTCCCGCACGCGCCGCGGAGGTTCGGCAGGCAGACGGGGGCGAAACCCAGCGTGATTTTCCGCATGTTTCGTGAACTCTGGACCATGAAACAGGGATGAACCCGCGAAAAAACCGCCATCCTAAAGGCGGAATACGGGGATGAAGACGACGAAGACGGCGCCGAAGACGACGAATGCCCAGAGCGCCAGGGAACTGACGAAGCGAAGTATTCGGGGGAGGGAACGCGCCGCAGAGAGCATGAAGTAGAAGAACGGAATGAGTGCCGCAATAGAATACCGGAAGTCCTGTGAAGAGCTGAAGGGAGCCTTGAAGCGGAACAGGAGATGTCCGACGATGATCAGGAAGAACGTGCAGAGGAGGGGGAAAGCGCTGCAGCGCTCCTCCCTGACGACGATTGCGCGGAGGATCCCGTAGACCCCGAGCGGGACAAGAATGAAGAGTGTCATGCCGTTCAGGATCCTGGCAAGGAGCACGACGACCGGTTTCTCGCCGAACCAGTACTCTCCGAAGACAGAGGTCTTCAGGAAGTACTCCCAGAAGAACTGACGCCCGGAGATATCATCAAAGGGGTTGACGAACGGAATGCGGAGGAAGCGCAGCGGATGGAAGGAGACGAAATTCGAAAGCGTGTTCCCGACCATGAGATCGCCGTTGAGTCCCTGGACGTTCCCCACGGGGAATGTGGCGCGCTGCCCGACATACGTGAGGACATAGAACCACTCCGTGAAGGACAGAAGAGCGAGGAGTGTCACACCGCCCAGCACCAGTTTCTGCTCGAACGTGAGGCGGCGGGTGAACAGAAGACAGAGGTACGCCACCGGCACGAAGAACACCATATTGAGCTTCGTGAGAATGCCGAGAATGATGACGGCCGTCAGGGCGTACCAGTGGAATCGGTGACCGGTTTGCCAGAAGCGGACAAGGAAACCGACGGCGAGGAATGCTATGAGCTGAATGAGAACGTCATTGTTGATCTTCGCCGCAGAGGCGATGAGAATGGGAGAGGTCGCGACGAGGGAAATGAAGAGAACGTACCATCTCCGCCTCGCCCCGCCCCGCGGGGTTCCCGCCCGTTTCTCAGCCGGGAAAAGGAGCGACCCGATCCACACGCTGAGGAAGAGCATGACAACGGACATCAGGAGTCCCTCGAACTGGAGCATCCAGAGCAAGGCTGCACGCGTATGGACGACAGCCTTCCCGATTCCGCCGAAGATCGCTGAGACGGCGTAGTAGAGCGGCGGCTGGAAGAATTCCCACCCGTCATCTGCCCTGGGAAGAGAATGGTGATCGAGAATCCACTGCACATACTCGACGTGCGCGTCGGCATCATTCGCACGAGTGTTGTAGGGAGTCGCAGAGAAGTATCCTATCCGCAACACGAGACCGGCGAGGAGAATGGCAAAGAGCCACCATCTCCCGAGCTTCAGCATCCGCCAGAAGAGGAAAAAGGAGAGACAGATCAACACGAAAATAACCGCTTGCAGGGTGAGAACGAGAGAATCGAAGTAGGAGGCATTGAGATCGAAACCCTGTCTGCCGCCTGCATGGTCGCTGATGGACACTTCCACCACGTGCTCGCCGGGCGTGAAGTAGTCGTTCAGCATCAGTTCTTTCGCGCTGTCCGGCGTGCACTCACCGAAAACAGCCTGGGGGATCGGACGGCCATCGACGAGGAATTGTTCGATGCAGTCGTCCGCGAGGAGGCGGTATACCTTCGGATGGAGAGGGGAAATCCTGAGACGGAACTTCACGGTCATGGGAGAGCCGTTCGAATCCATGAAGAGCGGGAAGTCCGCGGCCTGCGGCGGTTCCGGCCTGCGTTCGTACTGAACGTTACTGACCGCCGGCATGAGACGCGCATAGAGAACAAGCGCCAGGACGAGGAGGATGAAACTCGCAAGAAAATCGATCCCAACGGGTGTCTGGAATCCCCGAAGGGACGCAGTGAGCCTATGCCCCCATCGGTGACGAGACGATAGAAGCACCTTCTCGAACCCCGGAAGCTGCTGCTGGAGCGACTGCGAAGCCATCCGAGCATCATAGCACATTTCTGGCTCTGGGAGAAGACTCCCACTCAATCAACAGAGGGATGATGCAAGCAGTTCGTACAGGGCTTTCTGCTACACTTTGTTCCATCTCATATCCTCCCTTTTTTTCTATGGGAATCCTTTCTTCCAAGAAGCCCTGTTGTTCCATCGGATGCCTGACTACAAAGTGGCTCGCGGCACTGCTCCTCTTCGTCGTCACCATCGCGGCATTGGTGGGCATCTTCGAGACGCACATCGTTGCTGCTTCGGTGGAACCGACGCGGTATGCATTGCAGTTCGGATCCACTGGCGGATCGCTTGCCATTCTTGCCTTCACGGTCTCGCTGCTTGCGTGGATGAAGCACATGGTGGCGATCATGAAGCGCTGCGAAGTCTGCAACGGAAAGTAGCCTCTCGGGGCACAATGCCGGTTTTGCGCTATACTGCGCCCACGGCTGGAGAGGTCGCATAGTGGCCTAGTGCGCCTGCTTGGAGAGCAGGTAGACCCGAAAGGGTCTCGAGGGTTCGAATCCCTCCCTCTCCGCCACAGTTGAAACCGAGCCCCTCTGCACACGACGCAGCTCCCTCAGCCACTGGCCACTCTTACCCGTTCCGCGTAGGCTAGGAACCATGAAAATTTCACGCGACTGGCTCTCGGATTTTATCGAGTGGCAGGAGACCGACCCGCAGGTGATCGCGGACCGCCTCACCCGCTGCACGGGGGAGGTGGAAGAGATTGAAGAACCGGGGCTTAGGCTTAAGGGTTGCTGTATCGGGAAGATTCTTTCCGTCAAGAAGCATCCGAATGCTGATAAACTCTCGCTCTGTGATGTCCAGACGGACCAAGGCCAGAAGCGGGTCGTATGCGGTGGGACGAATCTTCAGGAAGGCATGATCACTGCCTTCGCACACGTGGGAGCGACGGTAAAGCGTGCGGCGGCCGGCGGAGAAGTGGTGACCATCCAGCACATGATGATCCGCGGGGAAGACAGCAACGGAATGATTTGCGCTGCCGAGGAATTGGGACTTGAGGAACGCTTTCCGCCCAAGCTAGAGGAAGGAGCGCGCCCCGTTCTCGATTTCACGCCCCTCGGCTTGACGGTCGGTGATGCGGTTGCCAAGGCGATCGGCATGAACGATGTCATTTTCCATATCGATAACCACGCCATCACGAACCGCTCGGACCTTTTCTCGCATATCGGCGTTGCCCGGGAACTTGTGGCAATGGGCATGGCCAAATGGAAAAAGCTCCCGCCAAAGAAGAAAATACCTTTCCCAAAAGCTGAACTTCCGTTCAAACGGATCAATGAAATCCCGCATCTCGTACCGCGATATTGCGCTTGCACCATGGCAATCACCGGTACCGGCCAGACCCCCGACTGGATGCGCCGGAGACTCGAAGCCCTGGGATCAAGATCAATCAACCTGCCAGTGGACATCACCAATTATGTTTCGCTGGAACTCGGGATGCCGCTCCACAGTTTCGATGTGGCTGACTTGAAGGGAACGGTAAGGATCAGAACCGCGAAAAAAGGCGAGAAGATAATCACTCTGGACAAAGTGGAAAGAGTTCTCCCGGAAGGAGCGGTCATATTGATTGACGATGAAGGAGTTTTCGACTTGCTCGGAATCATGGGCGGACTCAGGAGCAGTACCAAAGATTCCACACGGCAACTGTATCTCCATGCCGCCATCGTGGATCCAATTTCGATCCGCAAAACCATCATTTCTACCGGCCACCGGACCGATGCCGCCACGGTCTATGAAAAAGGAATCCCTTTTATTGCCGCCGAAGAAGGTTTCCGCCGGGCACTGGAACTGATGCTTGAATTGCTGCCGGGGGCAAAGATCATCTCTTCTTTCGAATCCGTGGGAAAAACCGACAAGAAAAAACCGCTGAAGTTACCGGCCGACATGTTCCGGCAAGTGATCGGTGCTGACATAAAACCCGCTCAAGCCAAACGGATACTTTCTGATCTCGGCTTCGGCGTAAAAACCTCGAGGAAAACCTTCACAGTGACTCCGCCCCCCTGGCGCAACGACATTCTTCTGAAACAGGATGTCATCGAAGAAGTCGCACGCATTTTCGGATATGCGAATGTCCCCGCGAGTATGCCCGAGGCGTCGACTACCCCTCCCCTGCGCGACCGGCGGATCCATCGGATGCGCGACGCGCTGAAAGAGTCGGGCTTCACGGAACTCATTCACGTGGCGTTCACCTCGCCGCAACTCCTCGCGAAGATGGCAGTCGGAAAGGAAGCAGTCGCTCTCGAGAATCCCATCGGGGAAGAGATGAGCTTGCTACGCCCGAGTTTGCTGCCATCCATGCTGCTCACCACCGCCCGGGAACTGAAGACACTCGATGCTCCGCGGCTCAAGGTGTACGAAATCGGCCATGCCTTTTCGAAGGGGAAGGAATGGAACGAACTCGTTCTGCTCATAGCCGCACGCAGCGAAACGACGCTCAAAGACGATCCACTCCTCCTCCTGAAAGCCGCTACGGTGAACGCGCTCGAGTCGGCTGGGCACATGGTAACCGTTCGTTCCTCATCCGACATCCACGCCATGGGTCATCCGGTGCGCTGCGCGGAGCTCCTCTGCGGGGAGAAGAGAATCGGCCTTCTTTTCGAAGTCCATCCCCGCATCCGGGCAGTCGCCGAGCTCCCCTTCCGCGCCGCTGCCTGCATCATCAATGCCGACACCCTGCTTTCCCTCGTGCCGGAGACACAGATTTTCACTCCGCTCCCCGCCTTCCCGGGAATCTCCTTCGACGAAACGCTCCCGCTGGAAGCCGGGGCGGAGCACGCGCAAGTGCTTGCCCGCCTCTCGTCCGCCGAGGCGCTCCTCCAGTCGGTCGAAACCGTCGACCTCTACGCGGCGAACGGAACACGGACCATCACGATCCGGTTTACCTACCGTGCCCCCGACCGCACACTGACACAGGAGGAAGTCGAAAAAGTGCATGCGAAGGTGCTTGCTCAGCTGACAAAAAGCTGAAGTCGGGTGTTACTCTCTCCTCTTATCGCTTATCGCTCGTCCATGAAGATCTACACCGGAACCGGCGACAACGGGACCACCGGACTGCTCGGAGGAGACCGCGCGATCAAGTCATCCGCCCGTCTGCACACCTGCGGCTCGCTCGATGAACTCAACGCCGCATTGGGGGTGGTGATGAGCGCTCTGTCCGGGCCTTCGGCGCTTCAGAACCAGATCGGAGAGATCCAGCGGCTGCTGTTTACGATTGGTGCCGATATCGCCACTCCGCACCGAAGCTCTGTTCAGATCGTCAGGATCGGCCAGAGGGAAACAAAGAAACTCGAACAATGGATCGACGCTCTTTCGGCCGAACTTCCGAAACTCCGAAATTTTATCCTTCCGGGTGGATCGACGTGCGGGGCGCTGCTGCACCTCGCTCGTACCGTTTGCCGCCGGACCGAACGCTGGATCGTTGCCCTCAATGCGCAGGAACCGGTCAGCGAAAATATCATCCCGTTCATGAACCGCTTGAGCGATTACCTGTTCATCGCCGCCAGGTTCGCGAACAAAGAAGCCTGCAGGGAAGAAACGAGTGTCATCATCCCCAAGCCACCTGCAGATTCTCAAACCTGAGTGAAGGGCAGAGAGAAATTCAAATAGACGAAGAAACCAACTAAGGCAGCAAGCGGCAGGAAAATCACAATCAGGAGCGGGATCGAACGTTTGTCCTTCACGAGACTCACGTACAGGCTGCTCCCGCCGAAGAGGACGCCCGTGAGAAGAAGCGGAAGATCGAGCACCGCTGGGATGGGCGCCAGCTCCTCTGCGGCGATACCGCGCTGCACGAGAACGATGAGGACGATCATCACCGTCCCCAGGCAGTAGAAGACGAATGCGGAAACGCGGCGAAGAGTATCCATGATGAACATCCTACACGGGACAGGTGTTAGGTGTCAGGTTTTAGGTTTTAGGAAATGGAAACAATCCTTTCTCTTCGGGCCTCCCCTAACACCTAAAAGCTAGCAGCTAAAACCTAACAACAGCTACTTGGTTTTCTTCTGCACCGTAAGCCGTGCGCGTCCCTGCCTTCGGCGTCTTTGAAGAACGCGCCGGCCGGTTGTACTCGTCGTCCGTGCACGGAAACCGTGCAACCGTAGCCGCCGACGCCATTTGAGTTTCCGAAGCATTGCGACGGGAGAGTACACAGCAAGTCATAAAAGCGTCAAGCCAACACAATCATTTTACATTCTACATTTTACATTCTACATTCCTCTCAATGTTCACAGTCACAAGACTTTCTTCCGGTCTCCCGATCCTGGTCGCGCCGACCGACGGTACGGCGGCGGTGACGGTCCTGGTGTTCGCAGGCGCGGGGTCACGGTATGAAACGGGGCAGGAACGCGGCATCAGCCATTTCCTCGAGCACATGTTCTTCAAGGGCGGCAACAAGTACCGCTCGGCGGCGGAGGTGAGCACGACGATCGACGCGGTCGGCGGAGATTTCAACGCGTTCACCGGCAAGGAGTACGCCGGCTACTACGTGAAAGTGGCAGCCGAGGAGGCGGAGCTGGCCTGTGACGTATTGTCCGACATGCTCCTTAACGCCCGCTTCCCCGCCGGGGAGATCGAGAAGGAACGCGGCGTGATCATCGAGGAGTACCGGATGTACCAGGACACGCCGATGTACCAGGCCGGGTGGGATTTCGAGACGCTCGTCTTCGGCGATCAGCCGCTCGGATGGGACACCATCGGCACGGAGGAGGTGATACGCTCCGTGAAGCAGGAGGACTTCCAACGCCACAAGCGGGACTTCTATACGCCGGATAATCTGGTGGTGACATTCGCGGGACGGATCGGCGAGCAGCAGGCGCTGTCCCTCGGAAAACAATACTTCGGCGCGATCCAGGGGAAGAAAGCGCGCGCGTTCGCGCCGGTGGAGCCGCACGCGGGGAAACA
>Ga0265292_1001762_pt1 | contig 17614 bp, 15 predicted proteins | sample Munlanlewell296A_FD_189080 | JGI IMG/M metagenome (GOLD analysis project Ga0265292, IMG submission 189080) | Leachate microbial communities from a municipal landfill in Southern Ontario, Canada - Leachate well 296A | ecosystem: Engineered > Solid waste > Landfill > Unclassified | place: Canada... | reverse complement strand
TCTGGGATAATTCCAATGGCTCTGGCAGCTCAGAGGATGAAAAAACCTGGACCTTTACGCCAGTGGCTTGTCAGCCCAGCCCCACCGCTGCGCCATCACCCACGGCTGCGCCCACGACTACTCCCACGGCTGCTCCTACTGCCACACCAGCTCCCACCTCCGCACCAACCGTCGCGCCCACAGTAGCACCTACAGCAGCTCCCACCTCCGCACCGACTGTTGGACCAACTTCCCAGCCTACAACTGCACCAACTTCTAATCCTACAAACTCCCCAGCTCCTACTAATGCTCCCAGCTCAAGTCCAACTCAAACACCGGCTCAACCCCAATCGGGTAGAGAAAGTGGCTTGAGTAATGACAACATGTGTCAAAACGGCAACTTTGAAGCGGTTTTCAGCGCTAAAGAGAACAATGTGGGTATTAAAGACGTGAAGGTAACTTTTAGCTTCGAAGGCGAGACCAAAGAAGCTACCACCAATGAGGGTGGTCAGGCAAAAGCAACTTTTAGAGCCAAAGCCGGAACTGTTAGAACTAAAGCTGATGGCTTAGCTGATCAAGCCATGACGCTCACAGACCCAAAATGTACCAACGTAGTTCTGGATCCTAACCCTGGCAAAGTTTTAGGCGCAACGACTGTTGCCAGAGGCGGTCTGGTTCTGGGAGCCACCACTTTAGCAAATACGGGCGGTTTGACAGCCTTTTTAGACTGGCTTAGCTCACTCTAAAACAGCCTCAAGCTCTAGCTATTTAGCACTGCATGACTCAGTCTAAACTAATCAGAATTTGGCTCAGAATCCAACCTATTTTAGCCAGTCTAATGATTGGTGTGGGACTAATCTGGCTAAATCAAGTTAAAATAAATTTGACTAATGCTAGAGCAAAAGCTGCCTTGGAAATTCAATCTCAAATTTCCCAAGCTAATTTTTCTAAAAGGCCTGAGGCGCCGCTAAGACTTAAGATTTCGTCGGCAGAGATTGATCAATTAATCAATCCCACCCTAATTGTAGACGGCAACTGGCAAACTTCTAATTCTGGAGTTAGTTACTTAATCAGCTCGGCCAGGCCAAGAGAGAATAGTAATATAGTTATCTATGGTCATAACTTAAAGCAAGTTTTTGGAAAATTGGATCAAGTTCAACTTGGAGATATAGTTGAGCTTCAATCTCTCGATCACACAGCCAAATATCAAGTTTCAACTCGCAACATTGTCAATCCTGATGCCATCGAAATTGCTTTGCCCACCCCGACTGAAACCTTAACTCTTTATACTTGCATCGGCAGATTTGATAGCCAACGGTTAGTTCTAACAGCTAAGCCTGTATCAATACATTACAGGACTATATTTTCTAGTCAGATTTAATTTTTCTCTGGTAGAATAAACCTAATTTCTCAGTGGTTATTCTTGAGTAATACCCGAAACTTTTTGGTGGCTTTACAGGCCAACTAAAAAGCAGTATTTTAATAACAGGTAAAAAATGGTAAATAAACCTATAGAGTAAAAGAGAAGATGCTAATCGGAAAATATTATCATCATCTCGAAGCCCAAAACCGGCTATCGCTTCCTAAGAAATTTAGAGAAGAGACAACTGACTGGGTGGTCACTCGAGGTTTAGACGGCTGCTTGTTTTTAATTAAACCGGCAGAGTTCGAAACTCAGTTAGCTGAGATTTCCCAGCGCTCTTTGACAAAAAAAACCAATCGCGACATTGTGAGACTGATGACTAATGAAGCGGCTGAAATTACAACTGATGCTAATGGTCGAATTCATCTGCCCGAGTATTTGACCCAATTTGCCAAACTAACCAGTGATGTTGTCATCGTTGGCAGTTTGAATCGAATTGAGATTTGGGATTTAACCACTTACCACGCGTATGTGGAAAATCTAGAAAGCCACGCTGAAGCTATTGCTGAAGCCGTGGAAACCAATGATAGATAGCCACTTTAGTGTCATGAAATCCGAAGCTCTTGACTGGCTAAAGCCAAGATCTGGGAGTTGGATTTTAGACGCCACTTTCGGCCTAGGTGGGCACACCGCTGCTATCCTTGAAACTGGGGCTAAAGTTTTAGCGCTGGATTTTGATCAGCGAGCCATCTTGGCTGGAGAAGCTAGATTTGCTCAAGAAATAGCTGCTGACAAACTAATCCTCAAACGAGAGAACTTCGCCCGAATTTCAGAAATTTTAACTGAACTAAAACAAACTCAGCCAGATTTTAAACTCACCGGAGCTTTATTTGATTTTGGCACCAGCATCGAGCAGTTGAAATATGATGATAGGGGTCTGAGTTTTAACCAACCGGATCAAGCCCTAGACATGAGATTAGATGACAGACTGGGAGTCACTGCCAAAGATTTACTCATGGCTTTGCCTGAAAAGCATCTAATGAAGCTTTTTTCTGAGTACGGAGGTGAAGTTCACGCTAAGAAATTAGCTAAAGTAGTCGTCATCGAAAGAACTCGCCATCCAGAAAAGCTAGCTACAGTTGGCGGCTTCTTGTCTATCACCGGCAAAGTCTTGCCACCCAGACATGGTCACCTCAACCCAGCTACAAAAGTTTTTCAAGCCTTAAGAATCGCCGTTAATGATGAATTAACTAGCATTAATACTGGACTCAGAGGCGTCTTAAAACACTTAGAAATTGGCGGGAAAATCGTGACTATTGCCTTCCATGAAGGCGAGGACAGCATTGTTAAAGATTGGTTTAAGGATTGTGAAGCGCAGGGCAGGGGTGAAATTTTGACTAAAAAGTCTATCCCTCCTTCTGAATCAGAACTCGCTATCAATCCTCGGAGTCGCAGCGCGCGACTACGTGTCATCGCTAAACTTACCTAAATAAATATGCTAAAACTTAATCACTTAAAAAATCCTGCCAACCAGCCTGAATGGTTAAAAATTGGTTATGGCGTGGTTGGGCTTGCCTTACTTTGCCAAATTAGCCTGACAGCTTATCAGACAAGTTTAAGTTTACGCGACAATCAAAAATTGGTTTTATTGCAACAACAAAAACTCACCCTCCTAGCTCAGCAGTCACAACTTGATAGAACTATCGCTAAAGAAACTGCGATCAAGCCAATTCAACAGGCTGCAGCGACTGAATTTGTCCCCATTACTAAATTCCTAACTGCCAGCCAACACTTGACTGTCGCTTCGCGGTAATTTCCAGTACACTTGAGTTATGAGAGACGCTGTCTCCAATATTTCAATTCGAGAAAAATCAGCTCTAAGTCTGATTTGCCTGGCTTTCGCAGTTATTTTATTGAGGCTGTTTTACTGGCAAGTAATTCGCAGCTCTGATCTCCAATTAGCCGTTTTAAAACAAACTCAACGAAAACTTTCAAAAATTGGCGACCGCGGCCAAATTTTTTTTAATGATGGCTCTTTGCTAGTTGGAAATCAACCGTACTACAAATTACTGGTAGATAAAAAGGTTTTAGTTTTACCCAAAATCACCCTCATTGACCAACTCACACCACTGCTGATCACTGAGTCGCCTGACTACCTTCTAGCTACAAGTTCTGCCGCTCAAACTGAAGCACAAAACCAATTAGCTTTAGCTCTGGCTGTTTCTCTAGAAAAAATCAGTCCCACGGTCACCCTAAGAGCTAAGCTTAGCCCTGAGTTGAAAGAAAAAATCGAGGCACTGAAAATACTTGGCCTTAAGTTCGAAAGTTTTACTGGCCGATATTATCCTGAAGCCTCCATGGCCGCTCATATCACCGGATTTGTGGGCAAAGACAAAGATGGGGAAGATCAAGGCTATTTTGGCATCGAAGGCGCTTTAGATATTGAACTGGCTGGTAAGGCAGAATCTAGAACAGTTTTAACTGATGCGCTGGGCAAAATACTGCCCGGAGAAAAACTGAATTTTGATCGCCCCAGTAATGGGCGAAACATCACTCTAACTCTGCGCCGAGATTTACAGCAACTAGCTGAAGAATTTCTCAGTCAAGGAATTGAAAAGTATGGCGCCAAGTCTGGAGAAATTATTCTGATGGACCCAGCAACCGGCAAAATTCTCGCCCTAGCTACCTGGCCGAGTTACTTACCAAATTACTACTACTGGTTTGATGCCAGTCTGTATAAAAATCCCAGTGTGGTAGATACCTATGAACCGGGCTCGACCTTCAAAACCATTACCGTTGCTTCGGCTCTGGATAGTCAAGTCATTGCCCCAGATACTGTTTGCACTCAATGTGCTGGTCCCAGATCTATTGGCAAGTACACCCTCAAAACCTGGAATGGAGAATATCACCCAAATATAAATATGACTGAGGCCTTAGAAAAATCAGACAATGTGGCCATGATTTTTGTGAGTGAGCTTCTGGGCAAAGACAGACAGGTAGACTACTTAAAAAAATTCGCGATTGGCCAACCACTTCAAATTGATCTTCAGGAAGACACTAAGACTCCATTTCCCAGTCAATTTGGACCAGTTGAGTTGGCCACCACCTCTTTTGGCCAAGGCATTAGCACTACCAGTTTGCAACTCATGCGGGCTGTGGGCGCGATAGCTAACCACGGTCAAATGATGCGACCTCAAATCGTTGAAAAAGTCACTGATACTAACCGAAATCAAGAAATCGTGATTCAACCCATCGTTGAGCAGCAAGTCATTTCCGCCCAAGCGGCTGATCAAGCCACCACTATGATGGTTAGCTCAGCCCTACACGGTGAAGCCCAATGGGCGGTTTCTAAACGCTATACCATTGCTGGCAAAACCGGCACTTCTCAAATTCCAGGTCCAGGCGGATATCAGGAGGATAAAACCATTGCCAGCTTTATTGGTTTTGCGCCACCTCAACAACCCAAACTTCTCATGCTAGTCAAATTAGTTGAACCAACTAGCAGTCCTTGGGCCGCAGAAACCGCCGCCCCACTATGGATGAAACTAGCTGAAAAAGCTTTTATTTTACTAGGAATTCCGGCTGACAAATAACTTAATCTGAATTGGCTTGAGCTAAGGCCATGATTTTTTCCAGATCGGCTTGAGTACTGGCCGGGCTGCCCTTGAGTGTTAGAGTCACTCTGGTTTGGCTACGAGATCTGATTAATTTAAGCTCTACTGGAGTTTGACAGTATTTTTTCCAACCTTTAGACCAAGCCGTGACTTTTTCATCTGGTTGGCTCATGGGTCTACCATGTGTCGTAGTATCGCCATTAGCTCTAACCTCTTTATAGCGTCTGGCCAATTCTTCCGCTCGCCTCACAGACCCATTTTCTCTCAAAATTATCTTGTAACACTCGATCATATCTTGCTCATCATTAATACTAGCCATGGCTCTGGCGTGACCCTCAGTAATCTGATTGCCCATCAAGCCATCAGCGATAGCATCAGGGAGTTCTAGTAGCTTTAAAGTATTCGAAACGTAAGGCACAGATTTGCCCACGCGTTGTGCGACCAAAGTGGCAGACAAGCCAAATTCTCTGATTAATTGCTGAAAAGCTTGAGCCCGTTCAATTGGGTTGAGATCAATTCTTTGAACATTTTCCACAATCGCCATCTCAAGCATGCCCTTGGGGGTGGTTTTTCTGATATGGACTGGCACATCCGTAATGCCCGCCATTTTGGCGGCTCGCCACCGCCGCTCACCAGCAATAATTTGATACCCAGCCGGTGTTTGAGCCACAACTAACGGCTCCAAAATACCATAAACTTTGATTGATTCAACTAATTCCTCCAGATCATCTTTCTTAACTTTATCTCGGGGCTGAAAAGGATTAGGCTGCAACTGATTGATGGGCAGAGTTTGAGTAGGAATATTAGACATAGTTAGAGATATACCATAAACTCAGTCTTTTTCACAATACGAGTTTTCACAGAGACACTTAAGGATAATCAAAATTTTGTCGGGAGGTTTATAATCTACTTGGATGCATAATTTCGATGTAGCCAGATTTTCTGGTCAACCAGAACCTGCCTTAGAGGTCTACTCTAAAGATGGAATAGGGCCTGAAGCCATGCCTAATAGGGTAGACAAAAAAGGCCATCTATTTAAAGAAGTTTTAGCTTCTGGAGCAGAAGTCATAATTGAAGTGCCACCGATACTTACTCGCTATTCTGCCAGTCATAATAGTCAAAATACAATTTCCACCCCTTTGTTTCAGCTGGAAAATCAAACTCATATCCAAGCCAAACAGCTTAGTGCCACGGGGGCAGAACAACGTGAGTTTAAAGATGGAACTGGTGATTTTTGCTTTTTTATTCATATTCGCAAACCTGGACTCTATAGTCTGAGTTTTAATTGTATGTTCGATGGTCTTTCAGCCATCACCGATGGCCTTTGGCAAGCCAAATTGGCAGTTTGGAAAAAAACTAATCTTGAAGTGAATGGACAAGCCATCGATTTAAAACTGCCAGACGTAGCTTTCAGTGAGTTGATGAGACAATTTTTTTCATCTTACTGGTGTCAAAGTTGGCTAAAAACGCTAGATAATGAAATTACCTCTAGCCTAACTAATGAACTTAAGAATAAAAATCCTCGACAACCTGAAGATGAAAAAGATTATGAAATTGGCGAGAAATTTGGCCATACTTCTGCAGTCATGACAGAGCAACTTGAAAACTTAATTTTCATGATGGGAAGGTTTCGGGCTATGAGCTTATATGGCCATGAAGAATCCCAAAATGGCCTGCCATTTGATCAGAAATCTGATGCTTGGTATCTAAATAGCATTTTTGGCATAACTACTAATTTAGTCGTTGAGCCATTCACAATTTTTCAACCATTTAATCCTATCAGCAATGATCCCCAATATTCTGTGGAGAAACTCAGAGTTATAACTCATAATTTCAGATCAAGAGCTGATATTGTGGCGCACACTGGAAGTGATTGGGAACTGAGCCATGAAAGTGCGGCTCTAGACGCAATCAAACAAGAAACCTGGCTGAGTGATGGCAATGCCCAAACGGATAATTTGATTTACCAACTTCAAAAAGTTAGTCAGGTAATCAACCAAGTCACCAATCTGTTAAGTAAGGTGACGGGAGGTAAGTGGCTGGGTTTAATTCAAGAAGTAATTGGTTTACTTAGTCAACTCAAAAAAACTGAAGCCGAATTTGAGACAGAACTTTTGCTCAAACCTTGGATTGCTTATGCAGTTTTGCCTCCAGAATGGAGTCCAGAATATCTTCAAGCCTTAAGAGCTACCACCCACACATCATCAAAGGTTCATACCATTTCACATTCAGACTTAGTGAGCATTACAGCTACAGATGGCGCGACTACTACCACTAGAGATGCAACAAAAAGAAGAGTGACTAGCCTGTTTGGCGACGAAACTGCTAAAGCCATTCAACAATTGGTCTCAAATGCTGTCGGTTTAACCCCCCAAAAACTCAGCGAGTGGTTAGACAAAACATTACACACAGCTGATGATCGCTCTGTTCAAGACCAAAAGATTTCAAAAAAAGGCTTTCTCAGTGGAGTTGAATTTGATAGGCTTGTTAAAGCCGCGAAAAAATTTCTGCCTGATTTTGAACCAACTGTTTTACAATCTGATAAGCAGCAAGGTTCTGGTGATGAATACGCATAATTGCCAACTAAAAACCTCCCCGAAGGGAGGTTTTCAAATTCAATTTAAACTAAGAGTTAAACTCCAGCAAAAACATTGACAACAGTTTTACCAAATTTCTTTGAGTAGGTAACGATACCAACGATTAAGGATGAAATGGTGTAATCACGACCCATATTCACGTTTTTGCCAGCCTTATATTTAGCGCCTTTTTGTCTAACGATGATATTGCCTGCGATAACTTTCTCGCCGCCAAACTTCTTTAAACCATGACGTCGGCCGTCTCTGTGACCTTGCGCGTGTTGATTAACACTACCAGAACCTTTAACGTGTGCCATAACTTTCCTTTAATTATTGTTTTGTGGGTGTGCCGGTTGAGGCGAATTCCATTTAAATACGATTATTTGACGTTCAACGATGGCTCCAGGACGGGCGTACCGAACTGGCGGATCGATCTGAAGAGTATAGCCCCAGACTTTCAACTTGTCAACCAAATGCTCGAGGGTAAAGGTGATTCTATCCGTCTTTACTAGTGGCCAAACCATGACAATTTTAGCCCCAGGTTTTAAGAAATTTAACCATTGTTTAAAAGCCCCTAAATATAGTTTTTCCAACCCTCTGAAAATATTTTTGACCGCAGCTAAATCTGGCTTAGGTTTACCCAAAAAAGGCTCTGTCACTAGAACATCAATAGTTCTGGCTAATTTTGGCCACTGAACGTGAGTTACATCCGCAATTTGCAATTTAGCATTGGCCACTTTACTGGCAGATTCTGGATAAGTCTGGGCCAACCATTGAAGGTTGGCTTCTGTACCGGCCATAGCTGTTGCATCTAAGTCAGAGCCAACAATTTGACTGCCGAGTAGAGCTGCTTCCATCAAAACCGTCCCACTTCCACAGAAAGGATCATAGACAATGGCGTCAGTTTTAGTGCCCACACCAATATTAACCATGATTCTGGCCACTTTAGGTGGCAACATGCCTTTTTTACGATCAGCATATGGCTTGGAACGATCTCTTAGCGTCCAATCGTCAATATTTTGGACTCCAATAGTTTTAGCTAAAGTAATTTGATCTGGTTCGTGAATCAGGTTTAACTCGATGACGCGTTTTTGATGAAGTAAAATGGCGGCAGACATGCCGTCGCCTTCTTGACGCAAAAATCTAGCAGAAATGCCGCGACTTTTTAAATCATTCTTGAGAATTTGAGGTGAAAGCTGGCCAACTTTTGTGCTGCCATATTCTGTCAAACCAAACTCTGGTTTAGTTTCGTGAGTAGCTAAAAAATCACCAATCTCTTCATATAGGGCTTCTTGAGTCGTAGCTTTAAGAATTTGATCTGCTCGGAGGACCTTGACTAGTCCGCCCAATTTATTGACTAGCTCTCCAGCAGATTCCTGATCTGGCCAATCAATCTTGGCAACTCTATCAGTCACTGACACCAAAGCAATATCTGGATAAACAGCTTGCCATTCTAATCGAGATAATTCTGGAGTAGTTCCAAAAACTAGATAATGAACAGACATTAGGCAGTGATTTTCATCACCGTCAAAGTCGATTGATCTTGGCGATGACCTTGAGTTCGGCGATAACGGGATTTAGATTTATACTTAAAAACCCGAATTTTCTCGCCGCGAATCTCGCTGTCAACTTTAATTTCCACTTTAGCACCTTTAACTAGAGGTTGACCAATCTGGCATTTCTCACCGTCTACCACTAAAAGTACTTCTGAAGTCTCAAAAGTCTTACCTGGTTCTAGTTCCATCCGGTCCACAACGAGTGTGTCGGCTTCGCTAACGCGAAATTGTTTTCCCTGTAATTGAATGATGGCGTATTTTGACATGGGGGAGATTATATCATTATCTGATCTGAATCACCATCCTTTTTTTAGTCTCAGTGGTTATGACTTGAGCCACCCCCAAACCTAAGGCAAAACTAATGACCGAACTACCGCCGTAGGATACAAATGGCAGTGTGATGCCGGTGATGGGCAGCAGGCCGATGTTCATCCCAATATTAATAGCTGATTGAACAAACAATAACATCGCAAAACTCAGTAAAAAGCCAGTTTTGCGCAAATCTGTTTGTTGAAAAATTTGCCACCAGAGTAAAGCCAGCAAAATCACGTAACTAACCAAAACAAATAAACTTCCTAAAAGTCCTAGTTCCTCGGCTAAAGCTGCAAAAATAAAATCTGTTTGTCTTTCTGGTAAAAACCTCAAGTGAGATTGGATACCATAGCCCAAACCGCGACCCAACAAACCCCCAGATCCTACCGCTATTAAGGCCTGCCTGGCATTATATTGAGCACTGGTTTCATCTGAAGCGTTTACAAAATCAATTACTTCGGGATTCAAAAATCCCAAGATTCTGTCTCGTTGAAAGGATTCAAACATACCAAACCAAGCAATTAGACCGGCTATCAAGCCTAAACCAGCCAACCCCAACCAAATTCGCCAATTAATTTTATAAAGTAAAAGCTGAACACCAGTGCTAACTAGATAAACCAAGCTACTGCCAAAATCTGGCTCAAGCCCTATCAAAACCGCCGGCAACAGCCAAAATCCAATTAATTTCAGCCAATCAAGCCAGGTTTTTATTATTTCTCCTGGTGTGAATTGCGTCAATAAAAACAAACTTGCTATCGGCACAGCAAATTGCGAAGGTTGGAATTTCATCCCACCACCCAAGGAAAACCAACCAACAGTCCCTCTAGTAGCTGAGCCAGTGACTAGTAATGCGCCCAAAATTAAAACCAGTAGCCAATAAAAAAATCCGCTGAAACGACTAAGTTTGGAAAAACTCAACTGAGAAATTCCCCAGATCAACCCCGCTCCCAATCCAATGGCTAATGCCTGCCGGGGCACAAAATCTGGCGCAATGCTTTTCAGCATCACCAGGCCGATGACCGCCAAACCACTGGCCACTAAAATTAATACCCACTGCCTCATATAGGATCATTGTAAAAGCCAGACCTAGATTAAGCCAGACTAAGTTAATTTTAACTCTGGCCCAACCTCTAAACTCACACTAGTTTTCCGCTCAATCTCGGCCTTCCAGGCCTCCGGCCAACTCGGAACTGTAACTCTAGCCATTTGGCCCGCTTTTAGCCCAGATGTCTTGCGCAGATTTTGAATTTGGCGCATCAAGTCTCTGGCTTCACCCTCAGCTTTGAGCTCAGGAGTTAATACTGTATCAAAAATTGGCACTTGTTCAACCGAGCCGACCTGCCAGATGACTTTTTTGACATTTAATTCTGCCTCGATGACTTGATTTAAGGCCACCGCATTCTCGAGTATTGCAGCCACTGTCAAAGTCACACTGGCCAAAGGCTGTCTAACTTTCAAACCCTGGTTTTTCCGCTCACCATGGGCTGATTCGACCAATTTTCTGACAATTTGCATCTCTGAGTTGAGAGTTGGCTTCAAGAGTTGGGTCTGAGTCACCGGCCAATCAGTCAAATGGATTGATGAATCTTCAGTTAACAAACTTTGGTGAACTAGATCAGCAAAAAATGGCGTAATCGGAGCAAAAAGCTGAGCTAAAGTATAAATCGCGTAACCGAAAACTTGCGTTGTCTCTGGGTGGGCTGGGTCTTTAATTCTGTCTCGGCTCAATCTCAAATACCAAGTCGATAAAACATCCACAAACTCCATTAAGCTCCGGCTAGCTCTAACTAAATCGTAAGCTTCAAAATCAGCTGTGACTGTGGTAATTAACTCGGTGACGGCACTCAAAAGCCACTGGTCTAGCGGGTTTTCTGGTTCAAGATCTGGGGCTGAAATTGGCTGATTTGGCTGGCCAAAAGTTTGATAAAAGCCTAGAACATTCCACCAAATTACAAAGACTTTGCGCCTGATATCTGATACTTCTTTTTCGGAAAAGTTCAAATTCTCTGACTTCATCACCGGTGAGCTCATCAAATAAAGTCGCAGACTATCGACGCCATATTTTTCAATCAGCAGCATCGGATCCGGGTAATTCATTTTAGATTTGCTCATTTTAGTGCCGTCTTCGGCCAAAATCGTCCCTGTGGTCAAGACATGTTGGAAAGGTGGCTGGCCAAAAATGGCCACTGACATGACGTGCATGGTATAAAACCAGGCTCGGGTTTGGGCGATATATTCGCTGACAAATTGGGCTGGATAAGTTGCTTCAAATTCAGGTTTATTTTCGAAAGGATAATGCTTAGAAGCAAAAGGCATCGAGCCTGACTCGACCCAACAATCAAAAACTTCAGCTACCCGCTTACCTTTAATAGTTTTGGCATCATCTACCCACAGTTCCAACTCGTCAATAAACTCTCGATGAATATCGGTCAAATTAGCCTCAGTCACAGCGTCAACTGCCCAGTTTTGAAGTTCAGCAATTGAACTAACCACCCTCAGAACTTCTTCGCCGGCTGAATTAACCCCGCGCCAAATAGGCATGGGAGTACCCCAATATCTCGATCTAGAAATATTCCAATCTGGCGCATTTTCCAAACCTTTCATGAACCGGCCATGTTTTAAATGTTTGGGATACCAATTAATTTTTTCATTCTCGGTCAAAAGTTGTTGACGCAGAGCCGCAATATTAATAAACCAGGCGGGAAGTGGTGCATAGTAAAGTCTAGTACTGCACCTATAACAAGTGGCCACATCATGAGTATGGGGCTTCTCTTCATATAATAAGCCTCTGGCCGCCAAATCAGCGTTAACCAGGGGATTAACCTCCAAAATCTTCATTCCAGCCCACTCACCAATCTCTGGCTTCAATTTACCCTCGCTGTCAACATGTTCCATCAATTGAACCTGATTGGCTTGCATGACCCGATAGTCATCCTCACCATAAACGGCCAAAGTCACGATACCAGTCCCATCGTCAGCTGAAACAAACTCATCGGCAATAATAACGCCAATTTTTTCAGTCGGTAATTTATCTGGGTAAAAATTGTAATGAAGTTCAAATTCCCAACTGGTTAAATCTTGGCCAGTCAGTTTCTCTAAAACTCGATACTCAGAAGTTTTCTTCAAATTTCCTAAACAGGTTTCTGCTAAAACATAAATCTCGCCGTCTTGTTCGACTTTGACATAAGTCAATTTTGGATTCACTGCTAAAGCCGGGGTGACTAATTTGTTCCAGGGAGTAGTTGACCAAGCTAGTAAAAAAGTTTTATCTTGACCAATAACTTTATATTTATAAGTATCGGCTGGCTCAGTCACCGTTTGATAACTGTTATCCATCGCGATTTCGAAGTTAGACAGTGGAGTAGCACAGCGTGGGCAATACAAAATCACTTTTCTGCCCTCATAAACATGACCCTTGGTGTAGAGCTGACCAAATCCCCACCAGACAGACTCCATAAAATTGACGTCCATAGTTTTGTAGCTATGTTCGAAATCCACCCAGCGACCCAGCCGGCCAATAATTCTTTCCCACTCTGTATCCAGTCTCAAAACCTCGCTCCGACAAGCTTGATTAAATTTATCAATGCCTAGCTCCTCAATCCCTTTTTTGCCTCCTCGAATCTTGAGATTTTTCTCAATCATGTTTTCAATTGGTAAGCCATGACAATCCCAGCCCCAAACTCGCTCAACTCGTTTGCCTTGCATAGTTTGATATCTCGGAATTACGTCTTTAGTTGTGGATGCCAAGAGATGGCCATAGTGAGGCATGCCGGTGGCAAAGGGAGGGCCGTCATAAAAAATATAGGCATTATCAGCAGCCCTAGATTCAACAGATTTTTTGAAAGTTTCGTTTTGGCGCCAAAAATTTAGGACTTCAGTTTCCAGCTCCGGCAAAACTGGTGGAGTAGCAAAGTTAAGAGTTTTTTTAGACATAGGTTGACCTTTGATTACTAAAAAGCCTTGGCTAATTGACCTAACAAAAGATCAATCAACCAAGGCTTTCCGGCAAAGGAAAAGGTACCAACCTTGTCTGTACTTAGTTTAAGCTATGACGGGCAGTCCCGACTCAATCTACTTTTGCCAAAATTTAAATTTAAGCAATTTCTCTGAGCACCTCATCTGGTGATGGCCAGATTCAAGCGGATTTTAAAACTAAAGGTAGTATACAACGATTCTAAAAATCCTGCACTAAAAAAATTAATCTGAAATCTTGAATCCCGCATCCGCTATCAAAAACCCTATTTCCGTCTTAAAAAGGCCGGAATTTCAAACTCATCATCGTCATCAGGAGTTGCCGGTGTGGCAGTAGTAGTCTTGGTTTCAGCTGGCTTATCAAAAGCTGCTGATCTGACAAAAGGCGAAGTGATAGATGGCTCCTCTGAGCCAGCTGAGATTTGAGACATGGTTTGAGGTTGGGTAAAACCAGCTGGAGCTCTGTCAATTTTTTGGTCATCAATTGATTCTGGCTCTGAACTAATTCTACTAGGAGCATTGGCCATTCTGCGCCTGGAATCTCGACCATAGGCACCAAAAGCAGCTCTTTGGTTGTATCCTGGCCGCTCATCAAAACCAGTGGCAATGACACTAATCTTAATCTTGTTACCCATGCTCTCATCAATAGTAGCGCCAAAAATAATCTGGGAATCTGGATCTGCTGCCTCAGCAATAATGGATGACGCATCTGACACCTCAGTCATGGTCATGTCTGCACCACCGATAATGTTATAAAGAATTCCCTTAGCGCCAGAAATCGAAATCTCTAGAAGTGGAGAAGAAACAGCCATTCTAGCCGCAGTACTGGCTCTATTTTCGCCGGAAGCCTCACCAATACCCATCAGGGCACTGCCAGACTCCAACATAATCGTCTTCACATCGGCAAAATCTACGTTAATTAAGCCTGGGACGGTAATTAAATCTGAGATGCCTTTAACACCCTGACCCAAAACATTGTCAGCGAGCTTAAATGCATCTAACAAAGTCATTTTTTTATCGACGACTTCCATCAATCTCTGATTAGGAATGACAATTAAAGTATCCACAGATTCAGTCAGACCCTCTATTCCTTCCTCGGCGGTTTGCATTCTCCGCATTCCTTCGAAGGCAAATGGCTTAGTGACTACGGCCACTGTTAAAGCACCAACTTCGCGAGCAATTTCAGCTACGATGGGGGAGGCCCCGGTACCAGTGCCACCACCCATGCCAGCAGTGATAAACACCATGTCGGTATCAAACAATAAATCTTTAATTTTTTCGCGACTTTCCTCAGCCGCTGTTCTACCAACTTCTGGATCAGCTCCAGCACCTAAGCCCCTGGTAAAATTATTGCCAATTTGAAGTTTGGTGTCAGCTTTAGATGTTAATAGTGCCTGAGCATCTGTATTAATCGCAATAAACTCCACGCCTTGAATTTGCTTTGAGGCCACCATTGAATTAACAGCATTGCCGCCACCGCCGCCGACACCGATAACCTTAATCTTGGCGAAAGTGGTGTTGGAAGGTTTAACTAATCCCATACTTGGTACCTTTATATCTTTATTACTTTATCAAAATATAACAAATGCTATCTGTCGTCAAGCAGCCAGGTTATGGCATAACTGATTTTATAATCCCCATCAATTTACCAAAAATCCCCTTAGGATCAAACCAACCAGATAAATTACCAAACATTGATCCCTGACGGGCTTCTTCACCACCACCTTGATTAAAGCCATGTTGAATGAGGCCAATACTAGTGGAGTACAGTGGCTTCTCAATATCTGAAACTAACCCATCTAATTTGACTGGGAAACCAATTCTAACTGGTAAATTTAAAACTTTCCTGGCTACATCAGCTAATCTAACTGTTTGAGCCCCACCACCTGTCAAGATAATTCCGGCGGGAATTTTGCCGATCAAATCTGCCTCCAGAATTCGCTTCGAAATCATATCCACCAACTCTTTAAGTCTTGGCACCATAATTCCCTCAGCTAATGTGCGCTTAGACAGCGGTTCACCTGTATCTGGCAAACCTAATTTTTCTAGATCAAGCACATCTGATTTTCGCCGCCGCCTGCCCAACTCTTCTTTAGATTCGCCTGGTAGTGGCATAATTGGCAACAAGTCTGCTTCAGTTAAAGTTAGCTTGATTTTTTCAGCTACATCGATACTAATCCTACAACCCAAAGCAATATCTTGAGTAATATGTCTAGCGCCAATAGGCAGGGCTCCTGAGTATTCCAGACAACCATCTACAAAAGCACAAAGTGAAGTGGTACCGGCACCAATATCTACCACCATAACTCCGAGTTCTTTTTCAGTTTCAGTCACGGTCACTTCAGCCGAGGCTAAACCAGCAAAAACAAAACCATCAACTTTGAGCGCCAAATCATTTAAACATTTCTCGAGATTTTTTAAAGCTGTCGACATGCCAGTAATGATATGCGCTTCAGATTCTAATCTAACTCCAGTCATACCCACCGGGTCTTTAATCCCTTCCTGAGAGTCAACTTTGAAATCTCGGGGAATAACGTGCATGATCTCTCTATCTGCTGGCAACGAAATTGCTCTAGCAGCTTCAATGACGCGATCAACATCTAGTCTGGTAATTTCTTGATCTGGTGAGGCTACCGCCACCACACCCTTAGAATTTCTAGAACTAATATGAGCCCCACTGACTGAAACGTAAGCACTATTAATTTCAAAGCCAGCCATCCGCTCAGCCCCATCAACACTCTCAGTGATGGTATTTAAGACTTGTTCCAGATCTACGATCACGCTTCGCTTCATACCTCTGGCCGGAACTACCGAGACGCCCATAACTCTCAGGTGCTTGGTTTCATCTACTGTTGCAATCAAGGTGACGCATTTATCAGTACCTAGATCGATTGCAGTAATTACGCGGTTTTTGGACATACGCTTGTTTCAATATTTCAAACTCAACTATACCTAATTTTTAGCCTGCTGTCACTACAGCTTCCTGACTCAATTTTGATTTTTTGGTTTAGCCGAAGGCGACGCAACGCCAGATTTAGTCGCTAATTTAGTGGGTGCGGCAATAATGGCTGACTCAGAGGCAATTTTTTTTGAATCAACCTGAATGTCCGCACCGATCCCAACCGGTAATAAAACTGGTAATTTAAATCTCACATCTAAACTGCGGTAATTTTTTCCCAACTGTTGATTGGTATCCTGCAAACTTTCCCTAACTAATTTATAGCGCTCAAGTTCTAAACTTGGATCAATCATGGGTGTAAAAATTAATTCCCAAGTTGACCAAACCAGTTTAGCTTGAAAAACGTCATTCAGCCTTAAAGTCGGTTTGGATTCTGCCGAGGGTAAATAAAGTTGCCAAACTTGATTTGCCCAAAGATCAAAATTCGGCGCAATTTGACCATTAGAAACCAATGTTTCTGGCCAGCCGCTTGATACCTCAACCATAGGCAGAGCTTGGATTAGATCATTGTCCTGCGAAATTGATTGAACTCTACCCACAGTCGAAACTGAAAAAAACTCATTATTTTGGGTCAAAATATATTTGGACGGAGAGAGAATGTACCTCAATTTGACTGTTTGAGGGAGTTTTTTTGACCAACTAACTAAAGACCAATTTCGCCCCTGATCGTCTGTAATTATTTTTAAGGCCAACCAACTTGGTTTGTCTAAATCTAGCAACAACATTGATTGATTGAGTAATAATTGCTGGGCGGGACAATTAGGAATTGATTCAGCCTTCTCGCTGTCCAAACAAAAAATCTGCGTTGCTCGCCACCAGTTTATTAAACTGACAAATCCAACACCCAAAAAGAGTAGCAGACCAAATTTGATAATCCGGCGCCAGAAAACGGTTTTTTGGTTTGAAACTGATGGTGGCCCCTGTCTAGAATTCATTCTGATTAATTTTCGATGGCTTGATTAATTAAATTCCAAACTTGCTCAGCCGCTCTCAAAGGTTGATTCGCCTCGGTGTTAGTTTTAGGGCTAGGCCGACCGGAGGCAATCTCAGCTTGGCTTATTAAAGCTGCCAAAGTTTTTGCAGACAGCTCGGCCTGAGGCAAAACATAGGCAGTTCCGAGGCTCGCCAACCAAGCAGCATTAAGTTGCTGTTCGTTTTGATAGGTGTTAGGGAGTGGGATCAAAATAGCCGGAATTTTAGCCACAGCTAATTCACTAACTGTATTAGCGCCAGCCCGGCTAATGCTAACTGCACCTGGCTGTCGCCAGAGCCAAAATAATTCT
>Ga0265292_1001761_pt1 | contig 17616 bp, 11 predicted proteins | sample Munlanlewell296A_FD_189080 | JGI IMG/M metagenome (GOLD analysis project Ga0265292, IMG submission 189080) | Leachate microbial communities from a municipal landfill in Southern Ontario, Canada - Leachate well 296A | ecosystem: Engineered > Solid waste > Landfill > Unclassified | place: Canada... | reverse complement strand
ATCGTTACCTGTATTTGCCTAAGTTTCCCAACTGTTTTATCCCCTGAACAATATGCTAACACTATATTTTCTCCCACGAATTCTATCGCAATATAACAGTACCATCCATATGGATCATCTTCAATTTGTTTATGGTTTACCCACGTTTTCCCTTCATCCTTAGATATTGCGGTTACCAACGGTGTGCGTTTCAACGGGGTAAACGGGAACCGCCCCGAATGGTCGTTGTATACTACTAACAAATCGCCGGTTGAAGGTATACGTTTAATTGATGCAGGTGAACATGGAGAAATTAACGACGACTTTTCTACTGCACTCCATGTTTTCCCGCTGTCTTTAGAAAACGATTCGTACTGGCATCCGAGGTCAGTACGCGCCCATAACATCAGCGTCCCGTCCTTAAGTTCTACAACTCCCGGTTCCTGTAAACCAGATTTATGTTGTCCCTTAATACCAAATACCATGATTTCGCTGTCCATAGCAACCGGTGATTCCAGAATACTATTGCTACACTGCCATGTGTATCCGTTATCATCAGAAAAAAATATTTCCGCTTTTCCGCATGACGCTACAGGCACAACAACCCGGCCCGTAGACAACTGTATCATCCGGTCATTATTGACAACGTGATATCCCTGTATTGTCGCATGGGTTACTTCCACTCTGTCATTCCACGTTTTCCCGTCATCAGTTGACCTGCGGATATAGTACCCGCAATCGGTTCCCGTGTTTTTCACGAGGTATCCTATTAGAATATCACCGTTTTTCAAGCGCAGCAGTGATACAGACATTACGTTGCACTGCCCTTCATTCTGTACAACTACCTGATCTTCAGTACTCCACGATTTCCCGTCGTAAGAGGAATATCGCGCAGCAAGGTACGCTTTATCATGATCCCCGCCTGTCCCGGAATAGTAGTGAGTATATACAAACATAATACGGTTGTCATTAAGTTTAACAAACGCACCTTCCGAATTCCTGGGATTCCCTTCACTGGGAGGTAATAGTTTGTTTTTATAAATTACTTCTTTTTTCTGCTGCCCGGCTTCATAATATTTTGTTGAGATTCCGGTTATTTTTTCACCCGCATAATTCCATTCAGTGTAAGACTTATCATCTTTAGAATATTCTTTTACTATCCCATCCGGTATCTTTCCTTCTTTTTCTACAACCTTACCTTTTTCGTTTATTAATATTTGAGCTATCATTTCATTATTATTATAAAACGTTTCTACTGTCGTTATTCTCACCTTATTGTTTTTATCAACTTTACTCCGGGTTTCAACTATTTTTATGATTTCTGTATAACCTGAAACACAATTGCATAATAATATTGCTGTTAAGGCTAATAGAATTCTTGTAATGGCTATCATAATATTTTTCTCAGTTTATTCATTCTCAACCAAGAACAACGCTTCTCTTATTTATACAGATAATCTAGATCAAATACTGTAATCTGTGTCTGGTTAAGCCTGCCCACAACTTTATCCCCCGCACAGTAAGCGAGTAATACATTATCTTGATAAAAATTTATTGCTGCGTAACAGTACCACCCATCAGGATCGTCCTCCAGAACTTTATGGTTTACCCACGTCTTCCCTTCATCCTTGGATATAGCGGTTACCAACGGTGTACGTTTCCATTTACCAAACGGAAATCTTCCTGAATGGTCGTTGTATACTGCCAATAAATCGCCGGTAGCGGGTATGCGTTTAATTGACGCCGGTGCACATGGAGATATCAGTGTCGATGGTTCCGGTGGTGACCACGTATCCCCGCAGTCTGATGAGTACGAGTAGTATTGTGTACCAAGGTCGGTACGTGCCCATAATAACAACCTACCGTCCTTTAGTTCTACCAACCCGGGCTCCTGAAGGCCGGTCACGTGCACCCGTTTTTCTTCAAACGCGTCTACAGTAACACGGTCTGCAACAGGAGATTCTAATACAACCGTGCTTTTCTTCCATGTACTTCCTATGTCATCTGAATAGAAAGTTGCAACTTTTGAGCGTTTGTTAAAAGATTTTCCATCAAGCGAATAATGAAGCGCTGCCGGCGCGATAATACGCCCGGAAGAAAGTTGAACCAGCCTATCATTATTCACTACGTGATAGCATAGTTCAGTTGTAACCCTCACCCTGGGTGTCCATGTATTCATTTCATCCGTTGATTTGATAACAACAAACTGGCAGTCGGCATACGAGTTTTTCCATAGGAAGCCCAGAAGTATATCGCCGGTTGACAACCTCACAAAATCGCCGGACATCACGTTACACTGCCCGTCATTTTTGATAATAACATCATCTTCCTTCGTCCAGGTAAGCCCGCCGTCACTGGAATACCGCGCGGATAGGTTTGCAAAATCAAGGTCACCGCCGATACCGCCATAAAAACGGGAATACAAAAACGCTATCTTCCCGTCTTTCAGATTTATAAACGACCCTTCCGAGTTCCTGGGATTTTCTTTACCGGGAGGCAACAACTTATTTTTGTGTATCATACTTACCCTTTCAAATATTTACTTCCTAATAAATATTTTATCAATAATGTATAAGATGTCAAGAAAGACCGTGTGTTGACAATATTTTTTAGTAAAATATTATAAAATTGAAAGTTAGTGGGGGTACCAAAAAAATATTTTATGAAACATTTTAAGCACAAAACAGGCGTTTGTGTAATTGGCGGCGGGATGGCAGGCATATGTGCAGCCATTGCTGCGGCAAGGGAAGGCGTAAAAGTTGTCCTCATGCAGGACCGCCCGGTCCTCGGAGGTAATGCCTCCGGAGAAGTACGCGTACACGTTTCCGGTGCGGATAGGAATAACAGAATCCCGAATGTCCGTGAAACCGGTATTATTGAAGAAATCCGGCTGGAAAACCTTTACCGCAACCCGGAACGATGTTTTTCTATATGGGACACAGTGTTATACGAAAAAGTTAAGCTTGAACCTAACATAACACTCCTGCTTAACTGTTCCTGTAACTCCGCTGATGTAAAAAAAAATAGTATTAAATCCGTTACTGGGTGGCAGCTGACCACTGAAACGTATCATAAGGTAACCGCAAAAGTTTTTATTGACTGCAGCGGTGATAGTTTACTCGCAGTGCTTACCGGTGCGAAATTCCGTATCGGCCGTGAAGCACGGAAAGAGTTTAACGAATCATTGGCACAAGAAAAATCCGACCGACACACAATGGGAATTTCACTTACGTTTATCGCGAGGGATACAGGTAAACCACAAAAGTTTATACCACCCTCCTGGGCGTATAAGTACCCCGATGAAGAATCGTTACCATTCAGGTCGCATAAACACCTTACCATGGGCTACTGGTGGATTGAGTACGGCGGGATGATTGATAATATCCATGATACGGAACTCATACGCGATGAACTACTTAAAATTCTTTATGGCGTATGGGACCACCTAAAAAATTGTGGCGACCATGGCGCGGAGAACCTAACCCTTGACTGGGTACAGTTTTTACCCGGAAGGCGTGAAAGCCGGAGGTATATCGGTGACCACGTACTAAACCAAAATGATGTAGACACACTGCGCGTATTCCCTGACGAAATCGCATACGGCGGCTGGACAATGGACATCCATCCGTCAGAAGGGTTTTACTTCAAAGGTAAACCCACAGTGTTCAACAAAACACCAAGTCCATACGGTATCCCATACCGCAGCCTGTACTCAAAAAATATTAATAACCTTATGTTCGCGGGACGGAATATCAGCGCAACTCATGTTGCAATGAGCTCGACCCGCGTAATGGCAACCGGCAGTTTACTTGGGCAGGCAACGGGTACCGCTGCGGGAATAGCAGTAAATAGTGGTACCACTCCCCGCGGTGTATATAAAAACTATATGCCTAAACTCCAGCAAAAACTGTTGAATTCAGACTGTTACCTCCCTAACTATAAAGAACAGTTCAGTAAACTTACGTTAACCTCAATAATATCAGCGTCCGAAGGCAATCCTGAACCGTTGAGAGACGGTATCAACCGCCCCGTTGGGGAAACCCAGCATTGCTGGGCTGCTCATACAGGTTCATGGGTACAATACGAATTCACAAAACCTGTGATGGTGAGAAAAACAAAGATTGTTTTTGACAGCGCGTTGATTAAGAAGATAGCGCTTAGCCATCATGCCGGAGCAACTGACCATGAAACACAGATGGTTTCCGAGATGACAAAAGGGTTCCGCGTAGAAGTTTTGTCTAACGGCACCTGGGTGAATGTGTATGAAACACAGGATAACCACCAGAGGTTAAATGTTGTTAAAATACACAAAAAATGTTCAGCTGTTAAACTAACAATATTATCAACCTGGGGAACTGAAACCCCGAAGGTATTCACTTTTGCGGTGGAGTAAGACACACAAATTGTCTAATAAACCTTTATCCTATACTCATACGCGGGACTGGTAAGCTCTTTCCCTTTTTCTTGTATCCTCGCCATGGTAAGAACAAACTCATGCGACTCACGGTCTTCATATACCTTGAAGTTCGATAATTGTAGAAGGTCAGAATCGCCTTCATGTTTATCATCAATAACCGCAACTGTTTCCTTTTTCACAGCAATTGTAACTTCGTCAATCTCGCATACCTGAAGAGGATACCGAGGACGGTTGCCATCGGAATTCATGGGTATAATATTTGTGAACCAGTACAACTTCTTATTCACCGAATGGCGGATAAGTATCGAGCCTGTAGAAGGCGCATAAAAACTGCTGCTATCATCATACGTCAAAACATTGGGTTCACTCCAGGTATACCCGCCGTCAGAGGAAAGGACGTACCATTTCCGCCCGGGGATATTATCCTTCGCCTGTACATTTGACCCGCGGCAGATCATCAACACTTTACCATCCGGTAAAACTTCGATTGCAGGTTCGTACAGCCCGCGGGTGGATTGTTCCTCAGGGACAACCACAAACTTACTGGTTTCCCACTCAAGCCCGTCATTTTTCCAGGTACCAATAACACACCCGGCGGATAACATAACTTTATTTGACACATACTTCTCGTCGATCGGGCTTTTCCTTAAAGGTACAAGTAACTGCCCGTTACGGTTGATTACCGGCCGGCAAAACGATATCCCCAGCCCGTTTTTGCCGTACTCCACGCCATCCGCCCAGTGGATCTCATCCCCGCCTTTCTGGATAACCTGTTTTGAAGCGGTAAACGTCTTCCCTCCGTCAAACGATATCCTGTAGAACACACGGTAATACTTCCTTGCCTGATGCGTAAAATACCCGCCGGGGTATAAATGATAATTATAAAAATGTACCAACACATTTTTTTTCGGATCTACCACAAACGTAGTCTCACCCCACCGGTAATCGCCTTCCGGTTTTGTAACAGGTTCATACACTTTCTCCAACTCCGTCCATGTACTCCCGTTATCCCCGCTGAACCGCCGGTAAAACATACCGCCGGTATCCGACGCTACTGTTTCGTGGACAAACTGCAACAACTCAACCCCTGCCGGATAACGGTAAATTGTATTAACATGCATCGCAACTCCAGGCCGCGTGGGTACCAACACTTTTTTGGTAACTTCCATCTAGTAAACCTCGTTTCGATTTATTTCTTTATTAACTCATCGTACAACTTTTTTTGTTCTTCTACCGACAACAAACTTTTATTCATATTCTTAGCGGTAATTCTCTGCCGGGTAAGTTCGTACATACAAATCGCAGCAGTTACAGATAAGTTCAAACTCTGAACAAACCCGCGCATAGGAATAATAATCTTTATATCCGCAAGTTCGACAGCTTTCTCTGATAACCCGCGGTGTTCGTTCCCAAACATAAGTACAGGTTTTGCTAAACTGCTAATATCCGATTCATACAACGATACAGCGTCCGGGGTAAACGCGGTTGCAATAATTGTATACCCTTCAGTTTTCAACTTGGATAAACACATTTCTGTAGAGTCGTATGACATGAAATCCAGCCACTTGTTTGCAGAAGAGGATGTTGATTTCCCAACCTTTCGTGGATTGAACTTTTTTTCATGTTCAAATATGAGGCACACTTTTTGTACGCCAAACGCGTCACAGCTGCGGAACACAGCTTCCGCGTTATGCGGATCGTATATATCTTCGAGTACCACCACGCACTCCTGCCGCGCAGTTACTACCTTTTTTATGCGTTCTACACGATTAACTGTCTTAAATTGTTCAGCTCTTATTTTTAGCATTATAAACTTAACTCTTCTTCAGCCAGTACCCGCCAAGGGATTCCATAGTTTTTACTACCGCCGCAACATTTTCTATTGGCGTACCTTCGTATACACCATACTTTAGGCTTAACCCACCTGTTGGTGAACCCAGCTTTTGGACACATTCCGTAAGATGTTTTTCAATCTCCGCCGGTGTACCGAATACCGTTACGTTTTGACGGTCAACATCGAGGTCTAGGTACACTTTGCCTTTAGCCAAAGCTACGAGGTTATCTATCCCGTTAACAGAATCCTGAGGGTTTAAAATATCCACCCCGCAAGTTATGAGGTTAGGTATTATATCTATGATCTTACCATCGGTATGGAGATACACCTTCCCGCCGTTAGCATGGCATGCTTTGAATATCCGCGTATACCCAGGCTGTATAAATTTTGCCCATTTTACCGGGCTTACCGGTAACGCGGTCTGGAACCCGAGGTCATCACCAAACGTGAAGTACTTCACCCCGATATCGCTATACCGTTTAATCACCGATACCCAGTAATCCGCAAGTTTTTCTGTTAAATCCACAAACTCCGGCGGTTCTTCCATAAAATCAACCATTGCGTTCTCAAACCCGCGGAGGTATGTAAGTTTCAGGAAGTAATGACCGTGCTCAAACCCGGCAGACGGGATTCCGCCGGTAGTAATAACCTTCTTCATCCTATCTTCCGCTTTTGGCCAGTCAGTAAAATCTTCCGGTTTTGGAAACTTATACTCTTTATACTTCCCCCAGTCATCTATCGGATGCCCGGTAACCTGCCCGTCAAGATATCCACCCGGAAAGTGCCACTCGCACCCCCAGCGGTCGGTCATCATATGTTCGTTCTTACGTTCCTCCCCGCCGGTAGGGCCAAGCCGGACATATTTACATCCTTTGGCTAGGTTAACAAAAAACTCAGTATTATTATTATAAAGCGTTTTTATTACATGCACCCCGGCCTGTATACTCCCATCCCCGCGGCCTTCCAAATTTGCAAGCCAGCTTTCATACTTAGTTACCATAAAAATATCTCCTTTTCTTTTACGCAATAACTCTTCTTGTGTTTTTTGAAGATAACACCCGGTATGCTTCAATTACTAAAACTATGCTGAGAACAAGCAATACTATACCCACCACTCCGGAGATTATGACATCAGGTTTTACAGTCACTCCGGTAGAGAGTGAGGGAAGCACTTTAACAAAATCTCCAACCTGCACAATCAATGACCATAATGTCATTGTTAACATAAAAATCATGGGTAGTATAGTAAACCACGCAGGTTTTCCGGTTTTTACTAACCACACGGATAACGCTAGTAACGTTAAACTCGCAAGTAACTGATTACTCGTACCAAAAATCGGCCACGCAACAAGATACCCTTTCTCCTGGGTTAACATCAGAAATATTACAGGAAGTAGTAACGTCAACACCGTTGCTGCGTACCCGCTGAGCACTGATTTCCAGCCAAGCAGTTCCTGCAGGATATACCGCGCTAACCTCGTGCAGACGTCCAGAGTGTCATACACAAACGTTGAGAACGCGAGTAATGCAAACGGTAATGCCACACTGTACCCTACGCCCAACATACCAAAATATTTTGCGATACCGTTAGCGTATATCATGTTAGGCTCTGACTTCAGCATTTCATCACCCGGTGCAAGCATCATTACCGTAGCTAATGCCAGTACCGCGACTAACCCTTCCAATAACATCGCACCGTAACCCACTAACAGCGAGTCAGGCTCTTTCATCAACTGTTTTGACGTAGTGCCGGAACTTACGATCCCGTGAAAACCTGAACACGCACCGCAGGCAACGGTTATAAACAGTATAGGGAAAATTAGTTTGCCGTTAGCTGCGCTCTTTAACCCGTCAAGGTTTAACGCGGGATATTGTATTGTAAACCCGCCTAGTATTGAACCTATAAGCCCGACTGCCAAGGTTAGATACAACAACCACCCGCCAAGATAGCCACGTGGCTGGAGTAATAACCACATCGGTATCACCGACGCTATGAAACAATATATTAGTAATATAACATCCCATTGTTTTGCATTAACCCCGGAGAGAGCCGAAAGAACACCTTCCGGCATCCGCGGGCCAAGCCAGATTACCAGCAATACCAAAGGTATAAACACTGCCGTAGTGATCCCAAGATTTGCTTTAAACTTATACAACAACACTCCCATGAGCACGCTTAATCCGAGGTACAGGATTGACGATGCAGCAACCCCGGGCCCGTATGCAACATTATCCTTTGAAATAATACGGAATGTCTGGGCGGTAACATCGGTGAACGCTATTATGACATACACCAATGCCAGCCATACAAAGATTAGGAAAAGTATGTGCGCGGTCTTTGACATATTCTTACGCACAATTTCACCGATTGAGGACGCTTCATTTTTTATTGACGCAGCTAACGCCGTAAAATCGTGTACTCCGCCGATAAAGATTGAGCCTAGTATTATCCATAACAATGCGGGAAGCCACCCAAACCATATCCCCGCAAGTATCGGCCCAACGACCGGCCCCGCAGCGGCAATCGCGGAAAAGTGTTGTCCAAGTAACATAAACGGGTTTGCCGGGACGTAGTCCACACCATCATTTATTTTACACGCAGGGGTAACACATTTATCATCAAGAACTACCGTTTTTGCTAGAAATGCACCATAAAACCGGTATCCCGCAATAAATACTAATAAAGATACAAGTACTACTGTTACTATCATATAAGTTAAATCCCCTTTCCTTTATTTCTTTGATATATAATTCTACAAAATTGTATAATGTTAACTATATAAATTGTGACCACAGTTTTTTTAAGGAAGAAGGAGAATATTTACATGATCAAAACAAAGATGTCAGTTTATTTGATTACAGGAATCTTACTTACATCATTTTTTGCGGGGACTACCCTTACTGCTGCAGAGAATGAAATCTCATACCCCCGCGCGGACGGGTATTACGGTATATGGTACTATAACCAGCGTTCAACAGATGTTTATAAATACAAATACAGCGGCGGGCTGGCAACGTATCCGCAACAGATGAACCCATTTGCTGTGTATTCAAAAGAAGCGGATAAAACATTCTTCACTTACGGCGGGACTACTGTAAAAGATAATAAATCAGGTAAACGCTCAATCCTTCATATGGTAGGATACTATGACCATAAGACCGGGATGGTACCTAAACCCGTGATTTTACTGGACAAAAAAACTGGTGACGCACATGATAACCCTATTATCAGTATCGACGAGGCAGGATATATCTGGATATTTTCGAACTCCCACGGTACCAGCCGCCCATCGTTTATTAATAAAAGCGCAAAACCGTATGATATAAGCAATTGGATACACATTTCTACCACCAATTTCTCGTATGGCAGCATTTTTAACATCCCCGGGGTTGGGTTTGTATTTCCCCACACGAACTATGAAAAAGGCCAACGCGCGTTATATTTTATGAAAAGCAAAGACGGTATCACATGGACACCGAATACAAAAATCGTAAAATTTGAGAAAGGGCATTATCAGGTATGCTGGCATAACGGTAAACGTATCGGTACAGCGTTTAACATGCACCCGATCCCGCGTGGGCTTGATGCACGGACGAACCTGTACTACATGCAAACCGACGATTACGGCGATACATGGACAACAGTCAGCGGCGAAAAACTGTTAATGCCTCTGACTACTATGCAAACCCCGACGCTTGTACATGACTACCAAAAAGAAGGGTTATTAGCATACATGAAAAACGTGCAGTTCGATGCTGAAGGCAACCCCATAATTTTTTATCTCACAAGCAAAGGCCATGCGTCAGGCCCGCAGAATGATCCACGTATACTCCATACTGCCCAGTGGACCGGTAAAAACTGGGAAATCCGTGACGTTACGACGACGGATAATAATTATGACTACGGCCCGTTGTACGTTGAATCAGACGGCACCTGGCGGGTAATCGGCCCGTTTATCTCCGGCCCGCAGCCGTACAATCCCGGCGGTGAAGTTGTGATGCTCACGAGTACCGACCAGGGAAAAACGTGGACGAAAGTTAAACAGTTAACCACCGGCAGCGAACGTAACCACACGTATGTAAGGATTCCATTAAACGCGCATCCCGACTTTTACGCATTTTGGGCGGACGGCAACGCGAGGGAAGCATCAATCGCAGCGTTGTATTTCACTAATAAAACCGGGGATCACGTCTGGCGGTTGCCTCTTGAGATGAAGGACAACTTCGCAAAACCTGAGATCGTTAAATAACCCGGACGGTATTCAATTATGACAACTGATAATGACAAAAGTTATACACGGGCAGATGGATATTACGGTATATGGTACTACAACCAAGCATCTAAGGACGAGTATAAATTTAAGTATAGCGGTGGGCTTGCGACGTATCCCCAGCAAATGAACCCGTTTGCCGTATATTCAAAAGAAGTTGATAAAACATTTTTTTGTTACGGCGGGACAACAGTACGAAATAATAAAGATCAAAAACCATCGTTACTGCATATGGTTGGATACTACGACCACAAAACCGGAATGTTTCCTAAACCCGTAGTTTTGTTAGACAAAAAAACAGACGATGCGCATGACAATCCGATCATTAGTATCGATGGAGCAGGATATATCTGGATATTTTCCAATGCCCACGGTACCGGCCGCCCGTCGTTTATCCATAAAAGTGTTAAGCCTTATGATATAAGCAACTGGGCCCTTATTTCAACAACTAACTTTTCTTACGGCAACATTTTCAATATCCCGGAGGTAGGCTTTGTTTTCCCGCACACGAACTACGAAAAAGGTGAACGCGCATTATATTTTATGAAAAGCAAAGACGGGATCACCTGGACGCCAAACAAAAAAGTTGCAAAATTTGAGAAAGGGCATTACCAAGTTGTGTGGCATAACGGTAAACGTATCGGCACAGCGTTTAATATGCATCCGCTACCCATAGGGTTAAACGCACGGACAAATGTGTATTACATGCAAACTGATGATTATGGAGATACATGGACAACTGCTAGCGGTGAAAAACTGGAATTACCTTTATCCGCGGTACAGAACCCTGCGCTTGTGCATGACTACCAAAAAGATGGGGTGTTGGTATACACAAAAAATGTGCAGTTCGACACTGAGGGCAACCCCGTCCTTTTTTATCTTACCAGTAAAGGCTTTGAATCCGGCCCGGAGAATAATCCCAGGATTTTGCATACCGCAAGATGGACCGGAAAAAACTGGGAAATTCGTGACGTTACTACCACAGGCAACAACTACGACTACGGCCCGTTATACATAGAACCCGACGGCACCTGGCGCGTGATTGGCCCGTTCATAACCGGCCCACAGCCGTATAATCCCGGCGGTGAAATTGTTATGCTTACGAGTACTGACCAGGGAAAAACATGGGTAAAAGTCAAACAGTTAACCACCGGCAGTGAACGCAACCAAACGTATGTACGCATGCCATTAAATGCTCATCCCGGCTTCTACGCGTTTTGGGCGGATGGTAATGCGAGAGAAGCGTCTGTTTCAGCGTTATATTTCACCAACAAAACCGGTGACCATGTATGGCGGTTACCTATGGAAATGAAAGGCGAGTTTGCGAAGCCGGAAATAGTAAAATAATCTGTTAGTAACAGAATAATTTACAGGTTAAACACTTTCTCCGCGTTTTTATACGCAACCAATTCTTTTTGTTCACCTGTAATCTGGCTATACAACACCTTGTTATAAGCAGACCGGATGTAATAAAACGGTGCGTGTGAACCAAAAAGTATGCGTTCTGCCGGTACGCCGGTTTTCACAAAGTTGTATAACGTATCGCCGTTCTCCGTTGATGAAATATCGAAATACACGTTACTTGTTGTTTTTACAAGTTCCCGTGCTTCCGGAACGTACGCGCTTAACGCTACAATGTTAAGTGACGGATATTTATTAGCAACCTCGGATATATCTTTCCACGGAGTATCCGGTATTTTTGCTAATGGATGATGCGACCGCCGGTCTTCGTACCTTATATGAACCAGCAGCGGTATTTTTAGTTCTATCAACTTCCGGCATAATTCATCAACCCGCGGATCTGTGGCAAGCGAGTACCAATGGTAGTTCGGTATAACTTTTATCCCGCATAATACACTGGAGTATCGGCCAATAATTTCATGCCAGTTGTTAACCCGGAGGTTTACTATCGGGACAAAATGCAGGTGTTTATACTTCTTTACCTGTTGATACGCTTCTGTATTACCAAACTCGGGGTTAGGATAAAATACTGCGGTAGTTGAGGATATAATACCGGAACCAATATTTTCGTTTTTCAAATGCTTTACCATCTTCGCAGCGGTATCCTGTTCAAACTTCTGGAACGGCCAGTACCCGAGGTGGAGGTTAACGTCAATCACTTTCATATTAAGTTTCATATTTTTACCTCCAATAACTCTTCCGCGTTATACCGCAGAACCATTTCTTTTTCCTTATCCGTAATACTCGCACCGGTAATATTACCGATATTCGTTGCAGGATCACGCCCGCCGGCACCATAGAGGTCTGACCCAAACAATATCCTGTGCGCCCCGAGCTGTTCCACTGCGTGTTCAAGCACCCCCGCTACCGGCTGTGCGCCGGAAGTGTCAGTCCAAACATTTTTATGGCTTTTGATAGCGTGAATCCCGCGGTACGCACCCCCGCGGAGATGCGCCATAATAATTTTGTTTTTGGGAAACCGTTCCGCTAATACCGCAATGTCGTCAGGATCGTTTTGGAAAGTACCGGGGTTAGGTTCTCTTGTAACAATATCAGTATTCCACGAGTGGTGAAGCAACGGTCTATTAAGTTCAAGCAGTCTTTTCATTATATGACCCAACTGCGGATTAGTGGCATTCGCTGAGATTTCTAGTTTTAATCCTTTAAACCCATGCCCGCTAATACAGCGGTCAAGTTCGTCGAGGTTAAACTTTTCGTCGTTCATAGGGTTTAGGAAACAAAAGCCAATATATTCTTTTGGATACTTTTGAACAAATGAGATTGTTGTATCATTAATCTTCTGTATCTGTTCTTGAGTAGGCTGCGCGCCGGAACCCAGGACATCGCTTAACTGTACAGTAAGCGCGATCCCCATCGGGCGGACATAATTCAGGTGAAGTTCAGGATTATCATTTGCCCGAAGGTGCACATGGAAGTCAATAATTTTCATTTTACATATCCTATCTATTACTTAAGTACTACGGTCTTTATCTCCCCAACCTTACCGCCGGAGTATACTTTCTTACCATTAATTATTAATTCAATCCCATCCACCATATATGCAGCAGCAGGAGTATCAAACTTTTTATCTGAATAAGTTAATACCAGCACCGTACCGTTGAACTCCACATTATTATACTTCATCACACACGGGCTTGAGTAGGACAAGAGTATTAAGTCCTTACCGTAAATTATACCCGCACAAGTATTCTCCCCTGTTGTACCTACTTTAATGCCCTGTGTTTTCTCAACCACATTTTTACCTGCAGATAAGGGTTGTATAATTGTCTCAGCATGCATCGGGAGCGGAGTTTTATAACCATACACAATCTCGTGTGAAGGCTGTATCCCCAACCATGCGTACCATCCCCGGATAGGTTTCTTTTGCCCGATAATATTACGGAACACATAGTTTACCGCTTTCTCCTGGCCATCGGTATGAACCGGTATAATTGCGACATTTGAACACTTATCTTCCTGTGTCACCACAACATCACCAGGGAAGGTTTCAAGTTTCACCGCACGGACTGTCTTCTTACCTTTCTTATCATCCTCTAAAACAGGCGCCGGGCGGAATATTATCTCTACTCCGTGTGTACCGGTCCCAACAATTCTATCGAACACAACTGCATACCGCGATTTCAGGTACACAACACAGCGTTGATGCTGGACATCACGGATTGACGATGCAATATCCTCCTCCCGCGTATGAGTTTTATTCTCCCACACCTGCGCACCACGAGGCGAGTACGCGCGGCGGTACCATCCTACCGCGTAGTCAAACTCTGTGTTATAAACATACCTGCGGTCAGGGTCGGGAATATCTTCATTCGGCCCTAAAGCGCGATGCTGACTTAACCCGTCGATAACAACGCTGTTATGCGACCACGTGCCGCGCCAGTAGGGTTCGTATTCGTTATGATTGTACGAATAAATCCCGGGATCACCGATAACTTCACGCCCGCCTGCGTATAACACAAAATTAAGTTTATCCTCATGTTGATGCCCCGTACCGAAATTCCCAGCGTCAAAGATCAGCATCTGCGCCTCAGCACCCCATTTATCACGCATCACACAGTAGCCCGCGTGGGTAAAGTCGTGGGATAACCCTTCCGGAGGACTGCCGGTTTTACCGTTGCTTCCCATCCAGCGGAAGTCGGGACGGTTAAACACTTCCGCACCGGTATCAAACAACTCGCCTATCCTTTGACGATTAGGGCTATTATCATTAAGAAACGGCAGTGTCCCATCGGGATATACTATATGCTTAAACACTTCAACCCCGTTTTCGTACTGGTTTAACAAACTTTGCGGTAACGCAGTATGTGTATGCACAGCAAGACGTAACGCTGATGCAATACCCATCAACGGGAACCGGTGATAACCCGTTGAACACTCGCTCTGGAAACCGTCCGGGAGGAATAACCGCGAATTTATTTCTATCAACCTATTCATTGCGGTGTCGAGAAACAACGGGGATAACAGTAATTCAGGGAACAATAATGCTGTGGTTAATAAGCCCGAACTTTCCACCTGTAACCAGTTACTTCCCGGTGAAGCGTACATTGAAAGATACTTCCCGTGGTCAACCATTGATTTCGCCATGTTAAACAAACACTCTCGTTGGAATACCGGATGTTCCGCAAGGCTGAGCAGTGCAACTGTCCATTTTTGTCCCGCACGGCCCCCGGCTTCCAGCGTACGCCATTGCGCGTTGGTACGGCTAAACGTCATAGGGCTCGTTGTATACCACGAGTTGAATATCCGGCAAAAACTGGTTATATACTTTTCGTTTTGAGTTGCGGTGTATGCATTAATAAGTGTCCACATCCAGGGATGAGCGTTCATCCATACACGGCTTTCAATATCATCGTCAACGATCAGTGACCAGTCAATTTTATTGCCATACTCGTACCGGCGGTACATATGCGCTTGAAAAATAAAAATGTTGTTGCAGATATCATCGGCTTCTTCTATGTTAACAGTTTTATTAAAATGTACGTCAGGCCAGTTTTGCGATTTCCCAAATTTATGTACTAAATATTTCACGTACTCTATCTTCGCTTGAGCTATGTTTCCGGCAACTACATTGTTCTTGACCTCCTCAAGCCCGGGATAGCCAAGGTTGAGTTCAGAAAAAAAGGTTGTATCGCTAACACCTATTTCCGTAGAAACAGGAATAAACGGTTTCAGTTGTTCCTGTACATCAACGCTGCATTTACCGGAATACGTTGATGCTAATCCTGACGCAGTATTACCCCACAGGCACGCGGTGGTATAAGCAACCGACCCGTGAGATGCAAGAGGTTTTAACGCTTCCGCTGTTACAAACATAACGCTTATCCCCGGGAGAAAATCGGGATTGCACGCATTATTCCCTTTACCTACAAACACAGGAAAAACCCACTGTAATCTTTGCGCTTGAAGCACGCATAAGTATGCAACGCCGCTAGATTTACCTGCACTGCCTGGGTTTTTGAGATACATCAAACACTTCGCCTGGCGGGATATTATTAACGGTATTGTCCATAACCCAAGGCTGTGTATTTCCGGCGCGGGCAGTGGTGTGGTATCAACAAATATTTTAACATCATCCGCGAAACTTTGGTTGTCCCAGGACGGCAGGCCGTCATTATCGGCAATAAACCGTTCGAGGTTGGGATGGTTGAAATCAACCGTGCCTTTGGCTAATATTTCTGATATATCTTTCAGTGTTTCATAAAAACTTTTCGTCATATGCCCTCCATAATATTTCATAAATATTATACCTTTTTTCAAAACTGTACATAAACGCACAATTTGTATGTAGATTTTAGCAAGAAATACTTTATGTTAAGAAGCAAGGGCGTTTTAGGATGCCATCATAACCTGGTTTATGGAGCAGGGTGTATAAGGAATACTGTCAACGCAAATCATTTTCGAGTTCTTCAGACCATATTGCTTTGTGAAGTTCAACACTATTATTTAATTTTAGAATATCATGGCATAGGTTCAAATATTTTTGTAAGGAATCTTTGTCATTTGTTTTATGCATTGAATATAAATGATAGAAATATCCGGCTAACCTAAGTTTATTTTCTAATACTTTTTTGTTAATATTTAGATCTTGAAATATTGTTTTGTGATCATTTTGTGATAATGCAAATCCAGAACTAAAAACCAACCCATAATAAATATAGTCCTTCCCCATAAATTTATAAATTTTTTCTACAGGATTAATGTAATAGGGTAGTATATCTGTTATATCTAATATTAAAGTAGTTGGTATCAAAGACAGGGGAAATAGAATTAACAGAATTATAGGAATGTTTTTCATAATATTTCTGCCTAACATATATTAAATTGCCTTTAACATTCAATCAGAACCTGGTTCATGAAACAGTATGATGCTCCTATATAAAATGATAGCAAAAAATGGAAGAGATTGGATGCCATCAGAACCTGGTTCATGGGACAGGGTGTATAAGGTGCTTTTAAAAAAATGTCAACGCAATTTTAACTAAGCCATTTTCCCCGCCATGCCCCCATTAGATTTCCTGCCAGTGTTTTGATATACTATACGGCAGGAGGGACAAAAACAATATTTTTATGAGTTATTCATCTTATCTTTTTCATTCAATAATTAATACTTTGTTTTCTGTTCCTGGATTTATATTATGGTTTTTTACAGATAATATATTCGTCAATTTATTGAGCATATTGATTTTATCCGGTTGTTCCGTTGGTTTGTATATCAAAATGGGACAAGAAAGAGGGAAAATTCCTTTAATTATTACTACATTGACGATAATTACTTCTATTATTTGTTTAATTTACATTTTTAACACAAGTATAATTAGTAATGTTTTGTTATTTACTTTTTTTCTCTTCCCCTTTAATATAGGGATGGTTTTAGTTCCCCTAATAGATTTATCAAATATATTTATTTTCGTTATCTCCCTTTATTATATTACTAAATTTAAAACACGTTTAAGACGGATATATTTAATTTGGTTAACGTTAATTTTAGGCATTTTAATATTATTCCCCCAATTTCTCAGCGATAGTGACCTCAAGTTAGGTACCTAATTAACTATTAAGGAACTAGTACCATCACAGGGGGTACCCCCTGTGGCGCGAAAAACAAAAACCGGGTATAATAAATACCCTAAGGA
>Ga0265292_1001760_pt1 | contig 17633 bp, 14 predicted proteins | sample Munlanlewell296A_FD_189080 | JGI IMG/M metagenome (GOLD analysis project Ga0265292, IMG submission 189080) | Leachate microbial communities from a municipal landfill in Southern Ontario, Canada - Leachate well 296A | ecosystem: Engineered > Solid waste > Landfill > Unclassified | place: Canada... | reverse complement strand
CCGTCTGCGCATCCCGGAAACGTGCGCGCGCTGTCACAGTGCAATTTACGATACCTATAAACAAAGCGTTCATGGTGCCGCGCTGACACAAGAAGGCAATACCGATGTCCCTACCTGTATTGACTGTCACGGTGTGCATAATATTGTAGATCCGACCACCAATGTATTCAGACTCCAGTTACCCGATGTTTGCGCCAGATGCCATACTGATCCAGCCATCATGAGTAAGTACGGTATTCCCACACAAGTCTTAAACACATATGTCGCAGATTTCCATGGGACAACCGTAACTCTATTTGAGAAAACTTCACCTGACCAGGTTACCAATAAACCGGTTTGCTTCGATTGCCATGGAGTTCATGACATCAAGCGTGTTGATGACCCTGTTTACGGCCTCGAGATGAAACAAAACCTTCTTCTGGCATGCCAGCGCTGTCATCCGGATGCCAGTACCAACTTTCCAGACGCCTGGATGAGCCATTACATTCCCAGTCCGACTCAATTTCCGATCGTGTATTATGTGAACCTGTTTTACAAATTCTTCATTCCGGCAGTGATCGGTTCAATGGCTATCTTTGTGATAAGCGATATTGTGCGGCGGTTGTTCGAACGCCGTAAAGGAGCAAAGCACGTATGAGCTTGAAAAAGACCGTCAAAAAGCAAACCCGATCAACGGAACAGCTGGTGCGCCTGTACGAGCGTTTCCATTGGACGCAACGTGTTGAGCACGTTTTGCTGCTAACCTCATTCTCGCTATTGGGTATTACCGGTCTGCCTCAGAAATTCTCCACGACTGGATGGGCGCAGGCAATGGTCCAATTCTTTGGCGGAATTGAGACAACACGTTTGATTCACCATTACTCCGCCATTGTTTTAATGTTCCTGGCGATTTATCACATTCTTGATGCCGGTTACAAAATTTTTGTCCTTCATACGCGTTTGAGCATGCTTCCGGGCATCACGGATGTGAAAGACGCCTTTCAGGCCTTTCTGTATAATTTGGGCTTTACCAAAAAGCGCCCACAAATGGGGCGCTATACATTCGAAGAAAAGGCCGAGTACTGGGCTTTGATATGGGGAACCGTGATCATGGGTATCACCGGCTTCATGATGTGGAATCCCATCACCACTGCCAGATTCTTACCCGGGGAAATCATACCGGCTTCCAAAGCCGCCCATGGTGGGGAAGCCCTTCTGGCTGTCATGGCGATCGTTGTCTGGCATATGTACGGTGTTCACCTGAAGCGCTTCAATAAAGCCATGTTTACAGGGAAACAGACCGAAGAAGAAATGCTGCATGAACACCCGCTCGAACTGGCCGACATCAAGGCCGGTATTTCAGAACGCTCCGTGGACCCGAAAACCGTGCGCAGACGCCAGACGATCTATTACCCGGTTGCTGGTGTTCTGGCCATAGCCATGCTCTTTGGAGTATACGGCTTTATCGGCGGCGAAAAGACCGCCATTACCACGGTCCTGCCGATCTCAAACCCTGTACCGATTTACGTTCCCCAGACGCCCACCCCGATCCCAACAACAATCGCCACTGCTGTTCCCCCCGGCATGTTGACCTGGGATGCTTCCATCGGAGCAATGTTCCAGACCAAGTGTGCGATGTGCCATAATGCTTCGCTACCCACAAACGGGCTATCATTTGCCAGCTATGCAGATGCCCTGCGCGGTGGTAGCAATGGTCCTGTGATTGTCCCGGGTGATGCGACCAGCAGCAAGCTTGTGGTGATACAATCTGTTGTCGGTCATCCAGGCCAGTTCAGCCTCGAAGAATTAGCTGCGGTCAAAAATTGGATTGACGCCGGAGCACTTGAGAAATAGGGTAAAAAATAGTAAAATGGAAAGGTCTGGTAATATTAATTTATTACCCAGACCTTTTATGTTTCCCCGGAGGAGACAATGAAGAAATTTCTAAATTGGTTGAAACGCCTTTTTTTTCCGCCTTCTAATGCCCCGCTTTCCATCCGCATCCTTCCCTATGCCATACTGGGCATCCTGACAATTGCCGTGCTCATCAGCGGGGCATATGGCTGGCAGTACACCAACTCCCCATCCTTCTGTGGCACGGCCTGTCACACCATGCCTCCCGAGTACGCGGCATACCAGGTTTCGCCACATGCCCAGATCGCCTGCGTTGAGTGCCACATCGGGCGCGAATTCATCGGCAACCAGATTTTCCGCAAGGCTGGCGATATCAAGCACCTCATTGCCAACACCTTCAAAACGTACGAGTATCCCATCATGGCGACCAGCATGCGCCCCGCCCGCGAGACTTGCGAGACCTGTCACTCACCAGAAAAATTTTCAGATGACAGCCTGCGTCTGATCACGCACTTCACTTCCGATCTCAACAATACACCTTACAGCATTTACCTGGTTCTCAAAACCGGCGGAGGCTCAAAACGCAGTGGTTTGGGACGCGGAATCCACTGGCATATCGAGAATAAAGTCTATTTCTACGCTACTGATGCAAGGCAGCAGAATATCCCTTACGTGCGCGTAGTCAATGATGACGGCAGCGTGGTCGAGTATTCGGATATTTCAGTGGATTTCGATCCAGCCAGCGTGGATGAGAGCCAGTTGCTTGAAATGGACTGCATCACCTGCCATAATCGCATCACCCATCGTATTTATACTCCGGAAGAATCACTGGATATATCCTTGAGTGTCGGGAAAATCTCAACCAGCATTCCCAATATCCGAAGCAAAGGCGTGGAAGTTCTGCGAGGAGCTTATGCCACGCAGGAAGAGGCGCTGGCAGGCATCGCCGCTCTGGAAGACTACTATAAGGTCAGTTTCCCGGACTTCTACACCGCCAATACAGAGAAGGTTCAATCTGCAATCACGGAATTGCAGAGCATCTTTAACGAATCGGTCTTCATTGATCAGAAAGTGGACTGGAATGCGCACCCGAATAACATCGGCCACATAGACAGTGCGGGGTGCTTCCGCTGTCACGATGGGAAACATCTGGATGCCCAGCAGCAGGCCATCCGGTTGGAATGCAACCTGTGCCATTCTATTCCGGTTGTTGCCACCTCCCAGGACTTTGTCACCCGTATCGAGATCAGTCGCGGACCGGAACCTAGTTTGCACCTGAATCCCAACTGGATCAACCTGCACCATAGCGCGTTTGATACCACCTGCTCCAACTGCCACACCACCGGTGATCCGGGTGGTACGACCAATACTTCCTTCTGCTCGAACAGCGCCTGTCATGGGACCGTCTTTACTTTCGCAGGTTTCGACGCTCCCAACCTGCGCGCGATCCTCCAGGCGCAACTGCCCACACCCGCACCCTCGCCGACACCGGCGCCGGTTGTTGGCACTCCGACTTTTACGGCCAATATTCAACCGATTTTCGCAGCACGCTGCACCATGTGTCATAGCGGAGCCAGCGCTCCGGCAGGTCTCGACCTTTCGACCTATGCAGGTGTGATGCAAGGCGGTTCGAATGGAGTAGTTATTGTGCCTGGCGATTCAGCCGGCAGTAAACTGATCCAGGTGCAGATTGGGCAGCACTTTGCCAATCTGAGCCCCGAGGAATTGGAACTAGTCAAACAGTGGATTGATGCCAACGCGCCAGAACGATAGACCAACGGTAGAATTCGACAAAGGAGATGAGAATATGGAGAAAGAGGAAGAAAAAGAGATTTCGCGACGTGATTTCATGAAAATTACAATCGGTGCGATCGGTGGACTGATCGGCCTCGGATTTGGAATCCCGGCGATCGCCTATGTCGTGGGACCTGCTCTGGTTAAAGGACAGGCCCAGGAATGGATCCAACTGGGCGCCATTTCCAAGATCGAACTGGGAAAGCCAACGCTTTTCAAGGTCAAGATCACGCGTCAGACCGGCTGGATCGTCAACGAAGAAGAACTCTCTGTTTATGTACTGACAGAAGACGGGCGTGATTACGTTGCCATGTCAAACATCTGTACTCATCTTGGCTGCCGCATCCGCTGGATCACCGACCAGGATAAGTTCTTTTGCCCCTGCCACAATGGGGTTTTTGACAAGCAAGGGAACGTTGTCTCCGGTCCGCCGCCTCGACCCCTTGACAGGTATGAAACGAAGGTCGAGAACGATCAATTATTCATCCTGGGAGGCTGAGAAATGCTACCGCGATTCGCTGACTGGTTAGACGAACGCATGGGCTGGCGCCCGGTTTGGGAAGCCATATTCCTGCGCAAGATGCCCAAAGTCAACTGGTTCTACACCCTGGGCAGCGCCACGCTGTTTGTTGCCGTTAATCAGATGATCACCGGCATCCTGCTGACGATCTACTACGTACCCACTCCCGACCACGCTTACGACAGCGTGCAATATATCACCACCCAGGTGGCCGGCGGCTGGCTCATTCGCGGCCTGCACCATTGGGGTGCGAGCGTTATGGTTGTGCTGGTGGTACTGCACATGCTGCGGGTGATCATTTATGGCGCTTATAAATACCCACGCGAAGTCACCTGGCTGACGGGTGTTGGACTCCTGCTGCTTGTGATTGGCTTTGGATTTACCGGCTATCTTCTGCCATGGGATCAGAAATCCTATTGGGCTACCATCGTAGGCACGCGCATCGCGGGCGTCGTTCCGTTGGTAGGGGATTGGATTTTGCGCATTATGCGCGGGGGCGAAGACCTTTCCGCAGTGACCCTGGCTCGCTTTTTCGGTGCGCATGTTTGGGTACTGCCCGCTTCCTTGATGCTCCTGGTTGGCATACACCTTTATTTGGTGATCCGCAATGGCATCAGTGAGATCCCAAAGAAGGAGGGAGGCAAACAATGAACGAGCAAGAGAAAAAGGATTCCCTGGAGAAATACCAGCAAGCAAAGAAAAAAGGCATCCCATTCTTCCCAGACATCATATTCAAAGATGCAGTCGTATCTTTCGGCATTTTTCTCCTGCTGATCGCATTGGCCTATTTCATCGGAGCGCCGCTGGAGGCGCGGGCCAACCCTGCGGATACTACTTACACGCCACGCCCCGAATGGTATTTCCTGTTCCTGTTCCAACTCTTGAAATACTTTCCCGGAAAACTTGAAGTCGTCGGGGTGATCATCATTCCTACGCTGGCGATCCTGGTTCTGGCTTTGTTGCCATTCCTGGATCGAGGTCCGCGCCGTCACTTCCTGAACAGGCCCGTGATTTCCGTGGTGACTGTATTCGCCGTGGCCGTCGTCGTTTTCCTGACCATCCAGTCGGCACTGGAAGCACCCCCGCCGGCGGAGGTTACTTCTGGTGATCAGACCGCGGCTCTCTATGCGGCAAACTGTGCTCCCTGCCACGGCTCTTCAATTGAAATTCCCGCAGGAACAAACTTGCATAACGTGATCGCTCAGGGCAGGCACGAAGGGATGCCAGCCTGGGGTGCGGATCTTTCGACTGATCAAATTGATGCCCTGGTCGGTTTCATCCTTTCCCCCGGGGGAAGCGCACTTTTTACCCAATACTGCGGTGGTTGCCACGAAGCCCCGGAATTGGTCGCCCAAAGCCCGCTGGAACTTAAGAAGGCGCTGGATGAAGGCGCATCTTATTCTCCTCACGCCGCTTTGACCATCCCGGACTGGGCCGCCGTAATGACCGCGGAGCAACGCAGCCGGCTGCTGAATTTCCTGGTCGCGCCGGATGGGGCCAGACTGTTTGCCACCAACTGCTCAGCCTGCCACGGCGACTCGGTGGCGTTCTCTGGTAGTGAAAGTGAACTACGCACGTTGATCACCCAGGGAGGTCTTCACCTTGAGATGCCACCGTGGCAGGAAAAACTCACTTCCGAAGAGATCGATTCCCTCGCCCGTTATGTGGTTGACCCTGAATCGAATCCCTCTGCCAAGACATTGTTTGACCAAAACTGCGCTAGTTGCCATGGGAATCGCATCCCCACAGCGGTTAACGTTGAACAGGCGCGGCAGACTATCGCTGCGGGAGGCGCACATAACACCATGCCTGTCTGGGGTGAGATCCTGACATCCGAACAGATGGATGCGTTGGTGCAGTACACCCTCCAGGCCGCGCAGGGTTCTCCTATCCAGGTTGGGCAGGGACTCTTCGCCCAGAATTGTTCACCCTGTCATGGTGATTTCGGCGAGGGAGGTCCCAATCCAGCCTTACCTGGCGATATCATTGCGCCGATCAGCTCCTCCGAGTTCCTAAAAACGCGTGACGATACCACGCTACATGCCATCATCGCTCAGGGTCAGCCCAATTTCGGCATGTCACCTTTCGGAACGGCGTTTGGAGGTCCTTTGGAGAACGATAGCATTGATGCGATCGTGGCGTATATCCGTTCCTGGGAAGCCAATCCGCCAGTTGAACTGCCCCCAGAGATAAAACAACCGACATCCGGCGAAATAGCCCTTTCCGGTGTAGAGATCTACGCCCAGTTATGTTCACAATGTCATGGCCAGCATGGTGAAGGCGGCATCGGCCCGGCTTTGGACGCGCCTCAGTTCCAGGCTTCTAATACCGACCAGGATATCTTCGACAAGATCAACATGGGTCACAAAGCCACAGCCATGATCGGGTGGGGTGAAATCCTGACCTCAAATCAGATTGAGCAATTGGTCAATTTCATCCGCACGTTGCCATCCGGCACCACAAGCACCAGTCAGGAAGTTCCGTCATTTACTGCTGATGTGATGCCTATCCTGCAGGCAAAGTGCGTGCTTTGTCATGGATCATTTGGAGGATGGGATGCAACCAGTTTCTCAAGCGTCATGACCAGCGGGGATCATGCCCCGGTCGTGATTCCCGGCGATGCGACCAATAGCCTGTTGGCGCAAAAACTCCTGGGGACGCAGCAGATAGGTATCCTGATGCCGCCTTCAGGCAAATTACCCGATGCTGAGATAAAGACTATCATAGACTGGATCAACGCCGGCGCGCTGGAACAGTAAACCGGTACACTACTCACAGTCCGATTCAATAAACGAGCCGCCCGTGTGGGCGGCTCGACGTTTGTGCCAGGATTTCAATCTGCTGCGGCTGGAGCAGATTGCGCCTCGCCACCACATGGCACTCATCTTTCAAGCGATGATCCACCACTTTCAAATACCACACACCCCGCTCTCCAAGTTATTGAGATGTTACGATTAATCGTCCCGTAGGTTATATTGAACCAAATTTGACGATTGTGAAAATCCTGCGGGACGTTTTCAACTGTTGAAATGAAACACACCCTATTCATTTGCCTGGAAGTAATAGCCATACCCGCGCTCGTTGTGGATGTAGCGCGGGGCTTCGGGGTCGGGTTCGATTTTCCTGCGCAGATGCCAGACGTAGCGGCGCACGAAGCCGACCTCGCTGGTGTATTGCGGACCCCAGACCTGCCGCGCCAGATCTTCGCTGGAAAGCACTTCGCCTTTGCGGCGCATGAGCGCCACCAGCAGGTTGAATTCGGTGAGCGTCAGGTTGATGACTTCGCCGCCACGTTTGACGCGGCGTGAGGGGATGTCAACTTCGAGATCGCCAGCGGTTAAATGTTCGCCGCCGGCCGCGTCACCTTTGCGTGCCAGCACGGCTTTGATGCGCGCCCCCAATTGGGCAAACGAAAAGGGTTTGGTGACGTAATCATCCGCGCCTTGAGAGAAGCCGCGCAGGATATCGGATTCGTCGTCCCGCGCGGTGAGCATGATGACCGGTCCATCGCTCACCTCGCGGATGCGCTTGAGTGTCTCCCAGCCGTCCATCTGCGCCATGGTCACATCCAGCACGATCAGGTCCGGTTTGCGCTCAAATAATTCACGCAGACCGGCGCGGCCATTGGGAGCACAGCGCGTGGCGTAGCCCTGCCCGTTGAGAAATTCACACAGCAAGCCGCACAGGTTGGGGTCATCGTCAATCATCAGGATTTCAGGCATGGTCGCTCTCTTCGGGCGCGTCGGTGGCGATGGGCAGGGTGACAGTGAAAGTCGAGCCGGGAGCATCCGCATCGGGCCAGCGCGGCGATTGCAGGGTGAGCGCGCCTCCTTGGGCTTCGGCTAATTTTTTTGCGAAGTAAAGCCCAAGCCCCCAGCCGGGTGTTGCGCTTTCACCGATCTGTCCGCGCTGGAATCGTTCAAAGATTTTCTCCTGCATTTCGGGGGCAATCCCCATTCCGTGATCTATGACATCTACGCTGACATTCCCCGCGCTGATTTGAACCTTGATCTCAATCGGCTTTTCAACGGGCGAATATTTATCTGCATTGAACAGCAGGTTGCGGATGATTTGTTCATAGTGGGTTTCGTCAGCCCAGACAGGCGGGATTTCGGTTGGCAGATTCCACTTGATCGCGCGGCGCTCTCCAAAGATGACCTCCACAGAGCGATGCAGGATTGGGGCAACGGCGACCGGTCCCAGGTTTAGGGTGAAGCGTCCGGCTTCCAAACGGGAAACATCTAAAATGGTTTGCACAAACTGGGTCAGGCGCGCGCTTTCATCCATCATGGCTTCCAGTGTGCGGCGGGCGGCGGGCGGGAGGCTATCGGCAGATTGCAGGGCAACCTCCAGTCCACCGTTGAGGGCGGTCAACGGAGCGCGCAGTTCGTGGCTGACCAGTGAGACAAATTCTGATTTCATTTCATCCAATTGTTTGAGTTGCTGGTTGGCTTTATCCAGTTCGGCATTGCGTTGTTCGAGCGCGGCAGTACGCTCAGCCACGTTAATTTCCAGTTCGCGATTCAAGATATGGACTTCTTCGATGGCATGTTTTTCAGCGTTGACCAGTTCGCGCATCCATGCGATGATGAAGCCGATGATGAACGGCCCCATTAGGCCGAAGATGATCACCTCGCTTATAAATCCCAGGTCAACGAACAATTTGCCTTCAAGTCCGTGTTCCACAAGCTCGAAGGCAATGGCTGTGATAGATAAAAAGAGCGGGAGCGCCCATTGCAGTAGGTTCAGGTCAAGAAAGTGACCTTTGTTCAACCAGGCAAACAGGTTTGATTTCATCTTATCAATTATAGTCTTTTTGTTTAGACTAGATTCAAGCGAGGACACAATTGAGACAGAGCGGAACGGTTATTGGACGCTCAGGGATAGTATATTAGGCACAGATTAATCTGCCAAATGTGTCTGGATGTTAGCACCAAACCTCAAAAGGAGAATGTTCTATGAACAAACGCGTTTTCTCTCTCTCTCTCATTGTCGCAGGCCTGATGCTCGTGCTTGCGGCATGCAGCGAAAAAGCCACACCGGTTCCCACTCAGGCGCCGGTTGTGACCGAAGCCCCGACTGCGGCTCCCGTTGCCTTGAGCGGCGACCCCATCCGCGGCGGTCTGCTCTATGATGAGTGGTACAAAGTCCTCGGCGTGGATGCCCCCGAAGGCGACCAACCTTTATGGGCTACGCAAACCACCAATACCCGTAGCGGCGGTACGACCTGGCGTTGCAAGGAATGTCACGGTTGGGATTACAAGGGTGTGGATGGCGCTTATGGCAAAGGCTCGCACATGACCGGCTTCGTCGGCGTGTTGCAGGTGGCTGGCACCGACCCCAATGAGATTCTGGCCGCGCTCAAGACGGGCGACCACGACTTCTCCGCTTACATGGATGAGCAGGCGTTGACCGACATCGCGCTCTTCCTCAGCGAAAACATGCTCGACTCTGCCGCGTTCATCACGGACAAGAGGCCTGTCGGCGGTGACCCGGAAAATGGCAAGAGCATTTTTGACGAGAACTGCACTGACTGCCATGGCCCCAACGGTATGGCGCTTAACTTTGGAGACGAAAATAGTCCCGAATATTATGGCACAATTGCCAGTGATAATCCCTGGGAATTCGTTCATAAGGCTCGCTTTGGTCAGCCTGGCGTAGCAGACATGCCTGCCTTGGTAGACCTTGGCTTGGCCGATCAGGATTATATTGACCTGCTGGCTTATGCCCAGACCTTACCGACCTCCAGTCCGGCTGAAGGTGGACGTCTGTACGACAACTGGATCGAAGCCATCGGCGCGGCCGATATGACCGAAAATCAGTCGCTCTGGGCGACCCAGACCACCAACACCCGCACCGGCAACGATACCTGGCGCTGTAAGGAATGCCATGGCTGGGATTATCTTGGCGTGGAGGGTCGCTACGGTTCCGGTTCGCACATGACCGGCTTCCCCGGCGTCTTCGCTGCCAGAGACAAGAGCGCCGAAGAACTGTTGGCCGCCCTCCAGGGTGAGAATCACGACATCTCGACCGTGATGAACGAAGCCCAGCTGAACGCCCTGGTCGCCTTCATCCAGCAATTGCAGGATTTGAAACCCTACATCAACGACGACAAGACCGTCAATGGCGATGCCTCAAACGGCAAGGTGCTCTTCAATGGCACCTGCAAGATGTGCCATGGCGAAGACGGCAAGGCGATTGACTTCGACGATGGCGAAGGTGTGGAATTTGTCGGCACCCTTGCGGCTGACAATCCGTGGGAAGCCTTCAACAAGATTTCTTACGGTCAGCCGGGTGCGCCCATGATAGCCGGCGTGAACATGGGATGGAGCTGGCAGGATATTGCTGACATCCTGACTTACATCCAAACTCTGCCCACGAAGTAATATGTAAAGTCTGTAAACTTCCAGGGGACTTGCGTCCCCTGGATTTTCTTATCGGAAATGCCGGGCGGGATGTTATCCTGCGCTAGCGCAGGATAACATCCCGCGCCACGCTAAATTTAGGAGTGAACATGCTGAGACTAAAGCCCTGGCTCATTCATTATTTGCAATTATTGGCAATCGCCGGGATTGCCGTTTTTGTTTTCCTGGTCATTGCTTCCTGGTCTAATCCGGTTCACGCTTTGCCGGAATATGCCATGCGCACCGGCGAATCCTGTGCCACCTGCCACGTCAACCCGGGCGGCGGCGGACCACGCACCCTGCGCGGCATGTTGTGGGCGGCGAAGGGTCGCCCCGATCAGGTCCCAGTCTTGCCTAATGTTCTTCTCGCTCCTGGCGTGACGGATGGCGCGGAACTCTTTGAGATCGCCTGTTCCACCTGTCACGGTTACTATGGCGAGGGACTCTTCGGACGCGAACTTGCCAACACAGGTTTGAATGAAAACAAAATCCGCTCGAATATTTTAAATGGACGTATACAAAGCGGCATGCCCTCCTTTGAAGGCAAGTTCACGGACACTCAATTACAGGCTTTAGTGGATTATGTCGTTTCGCTGGCAAATGGAACGGCGGAAATTCCCCCTGCGGAATATCCGCTGGACCCCCCAGCGTTCAACTGCTCCGCGCAAGGCGCCTCGGAAACTTGCGGAGGTAACTGATGGGAAAACCTCTTTCCCGACGTGATTTTCTGAAACTCGGCGCGGCGGCGGTCGGCTCGGCGGTGGTGCTGGCGGCGTTAAAAAACGTGATGGGGGACACAGTCGTCCACGCTGCAGCAGAAATTCAAACTGCTGCTGAAGAAAAAGTCGTCGCTTCCACCTGCCACCTGTGTTCGGCAGGCTGCGGCGTCCTCGTCCGCGTGGCGGATGGGCGTGTGGTAAAACTGGAAGGCAATCCCATGCACCCGGTCAACACCGGTTCGCTCTGTCCAAAAGGACAAGCTGCCCCCGAGTTGCTTTACAACCCCGACCGGTTGACCGGTCCTATGAAGCGTGACCGCGCTACCGGCGAAGTAACTCCCATCACCTGGGACGAAGCGATTCAACTCGTGGCGCAGAAATTAAATGACTTGCGAAAAGCCGGTCATCCTGAACAGGCGGCGCTGATGCATGGCGATACGCGCGGACAAATGCGCTCCTTCCTGACGCGCTTCATGCAGGCAGTCGGTTCACCCAACGTCATCTCGCATGAAAGCCTGAATGTGGCCGCCGCCAAACTGGGCGTCTATCTCACTCAAGGCATCTATGATCTGCCCGCTTACGACCTCGAAAATACCCGCTACGTGCTGGCTTTTGGCGCGAATCTGCTTGAAGGCGGAGCCAACCCGCACCGCACAATTTCTGGCTACACTTACCTGCGGCGCGGACGCGCCACACGCGGCAAAGTGGTGGTGATTGACCCGCGCCAGAGCATCATTGCCGCCAAAGCCGATGAGTGGATTCCCATCAAGCCCGGCACTGACGCCGCGCTGGCGCTCGGCATGGCGAATGTCATCATCCGCGCCGGTCTGGTGGACCCCGACTTTGTCAAGAATTATTCCTTTGGCTACGATAACTTCTCCGCGGAGGGGGAGCGCAAGGGCTTCAAAGATTTCGTCCTCGAAAACTATGACCCATCCCGCGTGGAACAAATCACGGGAGTGCCCGCCACGACGATTGCACGTCTGGCAGGTGAATTTGCCAGCAACAAACCTGCCATCGCCATCCTGCCCGGCAAGGGCGGCTTGCTAAACGGCGGTTTTGGCGGCGTGTACGCGGCAATGGCCGTCCATGCACTGAACGCGCTGGTGGGCAGCATCGAAGCCCCCGGCGGCGTGATGACGCAACGCTACATGCCGTGCGTGGATTGGCCCAACCTGCCCTCCGACTCGGTCGCCAGCCGTGGCTTGCAGACCGAACGGCTGGACGGCGCAGGGACGAAATTTCTGCTCGGACGCAATGCGTATCAAGCCGTCGCTGATGGCATTCTGGAAGGCGCACCTGTCGAAGTTTTGTTCCTCTACGACGCCAACCCCGTTTTTGAGACGCCGGGCGGCAAACGCTTTGCCGAGGCGTTCGCCAAAGTTCCCCTCGCGGTTTCGTTCTCCTCCTTCATGGATGAAAGCGCCGCACTGGCTGATCTGATTTTGCCCGAACCGACCTTCCTCGAACGCTGGGGCGATGACCACATCGAAGGACTGGGCTATCCGGGCATTTCGCTTTACCAGCCAGTCATCGAGCCGCTTTACGGCACCATGAACACGGGCAACTTCTTTTTGAAGGTTGCCGAAGCGATGGGCGGAACAGTTGCCAGAGCCTTCCCGTGGAAATCCTACGAGGAAGTCTTGCAATCCCGCTTGAAGAACATCGGCACAGACTGGGAGACCTTCAAGGAACTGGGCGTGTGGATGCAGCCAGGCTATCGCTTCGCCAAACGCGGCGGTCCCCACTGGCTGGAAGTTGTCGGGCGCGACCGCCTCAACGCCTCGCGCGATGGCTACTTTGACTTGTACAGCCGCGAACTGAACTGCTTCCTCGGCAAGATGAAAAAAGATGAACTGGCCGCGCTCGGTATTTCGCAGACCGGCGACGGTGCGAATCTTCCGCACTACGAAGAGACCGTCTTTGCGGGCGATGAAAGCGAATACCCCTTCGTGTTGAACGTGATAACGCTGATGAGCCTTGGTCCGCGCAGTGACGCCGCCAACATGCCCACCTTGCAGGAAATCAGTGGCATGACCGTCGGCGAGACCTGGAACTCGTGGCTGGAGATGAATCCCGTATCCGCCCGCGAACTTGGGTTGCAAGACAAAGACCCCGTTTGGGTGGAAAGCCCCTTTGGCAAGGTCAAGACCAAAGTTCGCTTTGTGAAGGGACTGCGCCCGGACGTGGTTAACATGCCTTACAACCAGGGACACACCGCCGTTGGGCGTTTCGCCAAAGGGCGCGGCGTCAACGGGCTGGAATTGCTCAATCCCGCGTCTGAACCGTTGACGGGTTTAGCCGCTTTTACCAATACGCGCGTGAAAGTGAGCAAATCCTAAAGGTTTTCAAAACCTTTGGGATTTAGGAGAAACAATATGGCTAAATGGTCTATGGTGATTGATCTTGAAAAATGCGTGGCGTGTCAGGCGTGCAGTATTGCCTGCCGCTTCGAGAACAACACGCCGGTGGTCGCGCCCGAACAGGCTGAAATGGGACGCGCCATCTGTTGGAACGATGTCTTCCCCCTGCCGATTAGTTCTACCGAAGAAACCGGTGAATATCCGAATGTTACAACACGTTACATTACTCGTCCGTGCATGCACTGCGAAAACCCGCCCTGCACCAAGGTTTGCCCGGTGGGCGCCACTTTCATCAACGAAGAAGGCATTGTCGAGCAGAATTACACCCGTTGCATTGGTTGCCGTTTTTGCACGGTCGCCTGTCCGTATGGCGTGCGTTACTTCAACTGGTTCGAGCCGCAATGGGAAGCGCCGCTGGACGAACACCTGAATCCCGACAGGGTGGAGGGAAGAGGCGTGCTGGAAGGTCCCGCCGTGCGTCCACGAGGCGTGGTTGAAAAATGCACCTACTGCATTCATCGCCTTGCAAAAGCACGCGCCCGCGCCGGAGCTGAAGGCCGCGAGTTCCGCCCCGATGAATACGTTCCGGCCTGCGTGCAGACCTGCACGGGCAAGGCGCGCTTCTTTGGCGACCTCGAAGACCCGAACAGCGCGGTTTCGCAACTTGCAAAGAGCACCCGCGCCTTCCGTTTGCTGGAAGAAGTTGGCACGCATCCGAAAACAATTTATCTGCGGGAAGGATAAGCCATGAAATCAACCATATATCATCCCCAAAATAAAAACGAGGACGTCATCCTTGCCCCTGTGCGCCGCGTTACATTCGAGGAACGCTGGCTCTGGGCGGTTTTGCTTGGTCTGATGGGTCTCGGCGCCTACGCCTATTTGACGCAATGGAATTCCGGGTTGGGCGTAACCGGACTAAATCGGCCGGTGTACTGGGGTGTTTATATCACCAACTTTGTGTTCTTCATCGGCCTGGCGCATTCCGGCACGTTCATCTCGGCCATCCTGCGGCTGGCCGGAGCAGGTTGGCGCAAGCCGCTCACACGGGCGGCGGAGGCCATCACGCTTTTCAGCCTGCCATTTGGCGTTGGCTCCATTCTGATTGACATGGGGCGGCCTGACCGCGTGCTTAACATCATGTTTTATGGCCGATTCCAGTCGCCGCTACTGTGGGACATCACCGCAGTTTCACTTTACCTGTTTTCCAGTATAGTCTTCTTTTACCTCTCGCTTTTGCCTGACATTGCTCTCTGCCGGGATAGGCTGACAGAAGTACCGGAATGGCAACAGAAAATGTATAAGATTCTGGCTCTGGGTTGGACGGGGCGGCCAGAGCAGTTTCAGCGCCTCGAGCGGGTGTTGGATGGCATGGCAATCTTTATGACTCTGCTGGTTGTCACTGTACACACGGTGGTCTCGTGGGTATTTGGCATGACGGTGCAACCGGGCTGGCACACGGCTCTCATTGGTCCATTCTTCCTGGTAGGCGCGATCTTTTCCGGTACTGCGGCAGTAGTCATTGTGCTGGCGATTCTGCGCCGCGTCTACCACATGGAAGATATACTGCCTGTCAGCCTGTTCAATTCGCTGCGTAAACTCCTGATTGTGTTCACAGTGGCCTGGCTATATATGATGATAGCTGAATTCCTGACCACATCCTATGGCGCCCTGGCGGATGAAATGCCCGTCGTCTGGCAAAAATTTACCGGCGATTTCGCCGGGCTGTTTTGGACGATGGCGCTCACCATTTTCGTCCTTCCCATGATCATCTTCCTTTTCCTGGGAAAGAATCACATCGGCTGGATGGTCACGGCCTCCGTACTAATCAACATTGGCATGTGGATTGAACGTTTCGTAGTGATTGTCCCGACAGAAACCCGCCCTCGTTTCGTCTCCACTTTAATGGAGGGCATGGGAAACTACCAGCCAACATGGGTGGAAGGGGCGATTACCGTCTCGCTGTTTGCCGGAATGGTGTTACTCTATGTCGTATTCACCCGCTTTTTCCCGATTGTGCCTATCTGGGAAACAGCGGAAGCTGCCGAGACCGAACTGCCGCCGGCTGAACCGCGCCGCAGAGTGTTTGGAATGCGGCGGAATCTTTGATCGGGAGGAGCCTGAAATGCACATTACCGAACTGATTTCAGCGTTTTTCACTTCAAGCGGACCTGGCGGAGTGGTGATCATCACGGTCGTTGGCTTGGCGGCCGGCATCTATTTCTTCCTGATACGCTGGATATTACGCGGCAGCGGGCCAGACAAGGAAGAAAGATACCGCTTCAAATAGGCGAAAGTTGAAGGGAACGCAATCCAAAGTCATCCATCCCCAGCCTGAATTTTTGGAGATTTTCCGACAGCGCAGGTTGGATTTCAAAAAATATGTAAAGGAGAATCAAATGTCAAATCCCATCTATCTGGTCGGACTCCTTTTGGTAGTCCTGGTCATCGTCGTCCCCGCGGTTAAGATTGTCTGGCAATACCAGCGCGGCGTTGTGTTTCGCTTCGGCAAATTGCGCGGTGAGCGCGGCCCGGGCCTGAACTTCATCATCCCTTACATTGACCGCATGATCAAAGTGGATATGCGCGTTGAGACGCTCGTCGTCCAGCCGCAGGAAGTCATCACCCGCGACAACGTTACCGTCCAGGTGGACGCAGTGATATTTTTTCAGCCAGTGAATGCCACCGATACGATTATCAAAGTAGGGAGTTACGCCAAGGCCACCAGCCAGATCGCGCAAACAACCCTGCGAAGTGTGCTGGGCCAATCCGACCTCGACGAACTGCTGGCGCACCGCGATAAGATCAACCAGCGCCTGCGCGAGATCATTGATGGTCAGACCGAACCCTGGGGCGTGAAAGCCAACATCGTCGAAGTCAAAGACGTGATATTGCCAGAGTCGCTCCAGCGCGTCATGTCACGCCAGGCCGAAGCCGAGCGTGAGAAACGCGCCAAGATCATTCATGCCGAGGGCGAACTGATCGCTTCCGAATCCCTGGCGAAGGCCGGCGAAAAACTGGCCTCCGCCCCGGCCAGCCTGCAATTGCGCTACATGCAAACCCTGGTTGAGATGGCGGGCGAAAAGAACGCCACCATCCTGCCAATCCCGCTGGATCTTCTGCGCGAATTCGCCAAGGCCATCAAGTAGACGATATGACCGCATCCCGGCGCGCGGGCCTGTTCCTCGCTTTCGCGGACTGCTTCGCCTCCACTCAGCACGGGCTTTTGGCCGGGCCGCCAATATGGATGGCGGCTACGGCGCGCGGTTGGCCGCTCTACGCCGACGCCTCGCACTTCGCCACTGAGTCGCCGGCCGCGCGCCGCGCCATTTTAGCCCTGAGCGAGATTCCCGCCGAGAGTCTGGAACGTCGCCGTGAGCGTTATGATTCCCTCTTCAACGGGACGAACGGCAGACCGTGCCTGTGGCTGTACGAATCCGCTGCCAGGACGGGACGCATCCTCGGTCCCGAAACCTTCGCCGTCGCCAAACTCTACTGTGCCGCCGGGCTGGAACCCAACTTCGGGGCGGAATTGCCTGACCATGCCAGCCTCGAACTGGCGTTCCTCGCCCACCTCGCCGAGCAGTCCGAATCCGATATCGAACACGCTGCCGAATGGCGCGCCCTCGAGTGGCAATTCCTCAAAGAGCATGGCGACTGGCTCACACAACTCGGCCGCGCCTTGGCGAACAGCGACGACGAAGTCTATATGCCCATCGGCGCGTTCCTAGCCGATTGGTTAACTGAGTCGGGGCAGAAAAACATTTCTCAAAAAGAAACTGCTCGCCGTCCACCGTCCACCGTCCACGGTCTATTGCCCACCATCCCCTGCGCCGAAGGCTGCACCCTGTGCGGATTTTGCGTGCAGGTCTGCCCCGTCCACGCGCTGGCGGTGCGTGAAAACGAAAGCGATACCTTGCTCGTTCTCAACGCCCCCCTGTGCATCGGCTGCGGAAAATGCGAGCGGATTTGCGAGACGAAGGCGATAACCCTCGTCGGC